>Ga0302202_10001280_pt1 | contig 31141 bp, 31 predicted proteins | sample II_Bog_N3_3_FD_194579 | JGI IMG/M metagenome (GOLD analysis project Ga0302202, IMG submission 194579) | Peat permafrost microbial communities from Stordalen Mire near Abisko, Sweden - II_Bog_N3_3 | ecosystem: Environmental > Terrestrial > Soil > Wetlands > Peat | place: Sweden: Abisko...
CATACAGGATCACCCCGTTGAACTCGAAGGTCTCGCCCGCCCGCACCGGCCCGAACAGCGAGTGGGGGTCATCCCGGTCAGCCGTGAATAGTGTGTACATCTTGATGGCGACGCTGTCGTTGTCGCTCACGAACTGGTCGACGCGCAGCCACTCGGTGAAGGTCGGCCAGATCTTCGCGTAGTGGTCCTTCATCCCCTGCACGCCATCGAATTCGAGCGTGCCGTTGTGCATGTGCATGTGCGGGTCGAGGTACTCGTCGAAGGCCGTGGTATCGCGTTCGTTGAATCGGCGGATGTAGTCGTCGAATCGTTCCTTCTTCACTGGTTTCTCCTTATCCCAACTCCATCGACTGTCCCAACTCCTTCGACAGTCCCAGCTCCATCGACTGTGCTCATGTTGCGGGTTCGACGCGGATCGAACCCGCAACAGGAGCACACTCGATGCCTTGCGGATGCCTTGGGGCAGCATTGCGTATGCCTTGCGTATGCCTTACGTCAGCTGTGCGTTAGCGCTCCCAGTGGTTGCGGTTGAGGGATGACGGGTCGTGCGCGAGGTAGCCCACGAAGAGGCCACCCGGGTCGCGGTGCCGCAGGACCTGCTGCAGCCGCGCGAATTGCTCGTCACCGAGAAAACGCAGCTGGCGGTTGCCCATGTCGCTGTCGCCGAGGTACTGGCCCGCGGTCACCGGTTGCGCCGTGGCCATGGCCTGGTTGAGCCACGCACGATTGGCGAGGTCCCGCGCTCCGTCCCCCGCAGACTCGGCGGCATCCACAAGGTAGGTCGCGACGTACGCGTCGGTCTGAAGTGAGAACGCCATGTCGGGCAGCGGACGCAGCGGCGCCATGCTGAACCAGATGGTGAAAGCCTCGGGGGTGGGCAGGTCGCGAAACAGGGGCTCAATCCGCTCGATGATCTCGGAGGGCTCGCCATCCACCCAGATGTTGTCGACCGTATAGCGTGCCCCCTCGGGATTCGCGACGGCCTGGGATTTCTTCTGCTCCGCCAGGGATGACGGGGTTGCGAACTGCCGGTGAAGCGCGTGCGCCAGAAGTGGGCTCGACTCGAAAGGGGCAAGCGCGGCCTCGGCGTCGGCTCTCGTCGTCGTCAGGGCGAGCGCAGAAACGACGAAGACTCGCTCGCCGGATTCCGGGTCGGTCTGGCTGACGCACACGATCTCGACATCGGGCGAGACGCTCGCGTGAATCGAATACATCCAGCTCATCACGTCGCGGAAAAGCCGGATGGGGTACACCTGAACTGTGTGGCCCACATAGCCGAAGCGTGGCCGCGTCGCGAGGTGGAACCGTGTAACGATGCCGGGGAAGCCAGGGCCGCTGCCTCGTGCCGCCCAGAACAGGTCGGCGTTCGTGCTGGAATCCGCACGCACCAGCTCGCCGTCCGCGGTGACGACGTCGATGGCAACGATGCTCTCGGCGGCCCAGCCCCAACCGCGCGCGAGCCAGCCCTGGCCACCCTGCAGCAGGAAGCCGCCGATGCCCACTGTGGGGCAGTGACCGCCGTTGAAGAAGCGCCCGCGCTGCTCGAGATGCGGGTCCAGTTCGTTGCCGCCCATGACCGCGGGTCGGGCGGAGACGACTCCCGACTCGTCATCGAATTCGATGTCGCGCAGCAGCCCGAGGTCGACCAGCAACGCGTTGTCGCGGACGCTCCACGCCGCCCAGCTGTGGCCGCCAGACCGCACGGAAACCGACCATCCGTTGCGCCTCGCCAGCGTCACCGCCCGGATGATGTCGTCGTCGGTCTCGGCGAACAGCACGGCCGCCGGCTGCCGACCGGGCCGGCGCGCGTTGAAGACGCGGCCAACGCGAGCCTCGTCGAAGTCCGGGTCCCCCGGGTAAAGGATGCGACCGGTAAAGTCGCTGCCGCCAGCCACGCTCATCCGAGGGTCGACCCGCCGCCGTCGACCACCAGGTTGGCGCCTGTGATCCAGGATGCCTCGTCTGAGGCGAGGAAGAGTGCCGCGTTGACGACATCCTGGGGTTGGCCGACCCGTCCGAGCGGGATTCGCGCGATGTTGTCTTTGAAGGGCTGCGGCCCGGCATCGACGAGCCATTCGGTGGCGGGCGTGACGATGAACCCGGGGCTGACCGCCACTGCTCGAATCCCGTAGCGACCGCCCTCGACGGCCAGCTGGCGGGTCAGCGACAGTACGCCCGCTTTTGCGGTGCCGTGCGCATTCTGGTGCATGAATTCGACACCGCGGAGGCCCGCGATCGAGCCGACGTTGAGCACCACCCCGCCGTGCTTTTGGAAGTGCGGCCAGATCGCTTTGGTCGTGTAGAAGACGAGGTTGAGTTCGTTGTCCATCACGAAGTTCCAGTCTTCGATCGAGAGCTCTTCTATGGCTCCGAATCGCGGCGTCGATGCGTTGTTGTAGAGGATGTCTGCACCACCGAACACCTCGAGGGCGCGATCGACCCACCCTGCGGCCTCGGCGGCGTCGGCCAGATTCACGGGGGTGAAGTTTTCGATCTCGCCTCCGGCCTCGCGCACGAGTTCGACGGTCTCTGCGGCGCCGGCCTCAAACAGGTCGCAGCCGACGATTCGCGCACCCTCCCGGGCGAAGGTGAGAGCCGCGGTGCGGCCCATTCCGCCCCCGATTCCGGTGATCAGGGCGATCTTGCCCTCGAGACGACCCATGTGCGTTCGCAACTCCTCCTCGAGCACGCGACGATCACTTGGTGAAAGTGAAAGTCACACAGTGAAAACGATTGATGGTAAGCATAGATCATGTACTTGGACCATGTCGGCCTCAGCGTCGCCGATCTCGATGCGCAGGCCCGGTGGTACCAGGCTGCATTCGGGTTCACGACGTCGACGCCATTCGAGGTTCCTTCACTCGACCTGCGAGGAACCTTCCTGATCGGCCCGGGCGGACTGACCATCGAGCTTCTTGAGCGCGCGGGCTCGAGGCCGGGTATCCAGGCCGCCGACCAGGCGGAGGCACTGCTGACCCGCGGGTATGGCCACATCTGCCTCCGGGTCGCGGATGTCGACGACCTGCACGCGCGGCTCCTGGCCCATGGTGCATTCGAGCGCCTGGCGCCGCAGCCGTCGCCGGAGCCGGGAGTGCGGATGTCGTTCGTCGCCGACCCGGAAGGCAACCTCATCGAACTTCTGGATCGTGCGCATCCGGTCGGAAGCTCTCGCTAGCCACCTCGGATTGACAGACCCGGAGGCGCGAGCTAGGTTTTGTCCTATCGATTAGTAAAACCGACTTTCTCAGAATGAAAGTTCGGGAATCCGACGGAGGACGCGATGGCGCGACTGCTCGAGGTCTCAGGCCTCCGCGTGTCCTACGGCGCCGTCGTCGCGGTCAACGATGTTTCGCTGAACCTGGAATCGGGTGAAGTCGTCGGGCTGATCGGGCCCAATGGGGCCGGAAAGTCCTCCTTCATCGATGCGCTCACCGGAGCCATGAAAAACCGCGGCGGCACCGTCACCTTCGAGGACGCATCCCTCGACGGGCTCGCCCCGCACGCCGTCGCCCGCCGCGGACTGGTGCGTACCTTCCAGTCGGTCGAGCTCTTCGACGACCTGACCGTGAGGGAAAACCTGCTCGTCGCCGCGGAGCAGCCCACGCTCCTCAGCAGCCTCCGCGACCTCATCCTGCCGTCGAAGCCCGTCGGACTCGACAACGTCGCCTGGGCCAGCTCGATCTGCGAACTCGACGACGTTCTCGACGCGTTTCCTCGTGAACTCTCGCACGGCCAGCGCAAGCTGGCGGGGGTCGCCCGCGCGCTCGCGAAGCGCCCGCGACTCGTGCTGATGGATGAGCCGGCCGCCGGACTCGACACCGATGAGAGCGTTGCCTTCGGCAAGCGGTTGCGTTCCCTGCCATCGCACGGGGTCAGCGTGCTGCTCGTCGACCACGATATGGAACTCGTGCTCGGGGTCTGCGACCGCATCTACGTACTGGACTTCGGAGCTGTGATCGCGCAAGGAACGCCCGACGAGATTCGCTCCAACCCGCGCGTCATCGAGGCATACCTGGGGGGTCACAGTGTCCAGTCCTAGCGCAACGACCACCACGCCGACCGTGCTCGAGGTGGTCGGGATGTCCGCCGGGTACAACGGCTCCGCAGTCGTGCGCGACATCACCATCTCGGTCGGGGCAGGCGAGATCGTCGCCCTGCTCGGCGCGAACGGGGCAGGCAAGACCACCACCCTGTCCGTGATCGCCGGCCTCATCAAGCCGCTCAGCGGCACCATCACCCTTGCCGGGACCTCAATTGTCGGCCGCAGCGCGCACCGGCTCGCTCGCGAGGGCGTTTCGCTCGTACCCGAGGATCGCGCCCTCTTCCACGAACTCACGACCCGAGAAAACCTGCGAATCGCGGGCGCTCGCGGCGCGGCGAAGCAGAGCGAGGAGCAGATCCTCGACCTGCTCCCCGAGTTGCGCAAGTGCATCAATCGCAAAGCCGGCCTTCTCTCGGGAGGCGAACAGCAGATGCTCGCCGTCGGCCGTGCCCTGGTCAGTTCGCCCCGGCTGCTCATTGTCGACGAGATGAGTCTCGGGCTCGCGCCCGTCGTCGTGGAGCGCCTGCTGCCGGTGCTTCGGGATGTCGCCGACACCCTGGGCACAGCCGTCCTCGTCGTCGAACAGCACGTCGCCCTGGCGATGGAGGTGGCGAGCCGCGCCTATGTGCTCGCCCACGGGCGCCTGACCCTCGAGGGCAGCACCGCAGACCTGAAGAACAACCGCGCGCTCATCACCGCGTCCTACTTCGGTGACCCGGCAGCCCAGGTCGAGCTCTCCGGCGCCGCCCCCTCGACGACCGAAACCTCGCCCTCGAACCACAAACAAAAATCCACAACCGACTTCGACGGCGCCCACCAGGGCCCCAGCGAATAAGCGCTACGCCCCCACAGCAAACAGGGGGCGAAGCGAAGGCCCCGTCCGTCGGACGGGGTGCGCCACCGGTACTGCAATGAAGGAGTGACATGGCTACAAAGATGCGATTCGCCGCAAAGGCGGCACTCGTGCTGGCTCTCGGAGTCAGCGTCGCGCTCGCGGGATGTACGTCCACCGCGTCGACAGGCTCACCGCAGGGTGTCAAAGGCAAGGTCGGGACGCTCGGAACGCCGGATGCCGCCAAGGGCAGCCCGGTCGTGTTCGGAGTGCTGAACCTGCAATCCGGCCCCGTGACATTTCCTGAGGCGCTCACCGCCGAAGAGGCCGCAGTCTCGTACGTCAACGCGTACCGGGGCGGCATCGGCGGGCATCCGATCAAGCTCGTCTCGTGCTCGACCGACGGTTCACCCGCCACGTCGGCACAGTGCGCCAACCAGATCCTCGACCAGCACCCGGTCGCCATCCTGGGCGCAGCCGACACCGGTGCGCCCGGAGCGATCCCGGTCTGGCAGCGTGCCGGCCTCCCCTACCTCGGCGGTGTTCCGTTCACGCCCGTCGAACAGAACTACAAAGACGGCGTGATCTTCTCCAGCGTCTCGACGGCAGACAATGCGGCAGCGTCCGTTTACGCGGCCAAGACCCTCGGAGCGAAGTCGGCCGCGGTGATCTACACCTCCGACACGCAGGGCACCAGCGTCGCGGTGAACGTGATCGAGCCGACCATGAAGGCCGCCGGCATCACGACCATCACCGGGATCGCCATTGCGCCGACCGCATCGGACGTCTCATCGGCAGTCGCGACGGCGCTCGGGGCGAAGCCGGACGTCATCTACATCAACGCGCCGGCCGCGTGCCCGAACATCCTGAGCTCGCTCAAGCAGCTGGGGAACACGGCCAAGATCGTCGGAATCGACCCGTGCACCTCCCCGGCCGCCATCAAGGGTGCCAACGGTGGAGCTGAGGGACTGTACTTCGCCTCCCCGGTGCTCGACCCGAGTGCGAACACCGCCGACACGAAGCTCTACCTCGCCGCGCTCAAGAAGTACGCGCCCCCGACGATCGCGCTCGACTCCATCGCGGCGATCGGCTTCCAGAGCGTAATGGATGTGCAGTCGGCGTTGGCGAAGTTCACGACCGCGGACCTCACTGAATCGAAGATCCTCGCGGCGTTCACCACGGGTTCGAACCACACGAACTTCATGGGCCACCCGTACACCTGCGACCGTAAGCAACTCGCAGGAGCCACCTCGGTGTGCAACGCCTACGAGCAGATCCGGGTCGTCAAGAACGGTGTGCCGACGGTGGCCCAGGCCGCGTTCGTCGACCCCAGCCAGTACTACTCGCCGAAGTCCTAGGACCGCGCGGCGCTGCTGGACAACTAAGAAGGATGTGACGAACACGTGAGCGACTTCCTGCTCTTCCTGCTCCTGGGCCTCGGGGCGGGCGCGGTCTACGCACTACTCGGACTGGGCCTCGTCCTCAAGTACCGGAGCACGGGCGTCATCGACTTCGCGCATGGCGCGATCGCGATGTGGAGCGCTTACGTGTTCGTCAACCTGCGATCCACGGGAGTTCTGGAGCTCCCGTGGATCGTGCTCCCGCACGAACTGCAGGTCTCCCCGGCCGGGATGGATGTTCTGCCCGCGCTGGGGATCACCCTGGTCTACGGGACCGCCCTCGGCCTGCTGCTGTTCGTACTCGTCTACCGGCCGCTGCTTCGGGCGGCTCCGCTGACCAAGGTCTGCGCCTCCGTCGGCGTCATGCTCGGCTTCGAGGCGATTGCCGTGCTGAACTTCGGCACCACGTCGCTCGCGGGCACGCCCGTGCTGCCGAGCGACCCGATCTTCATCGCCGGCATCGCATTCCCGAGCGATCGTCTCTATCTCGCCGCCATCGTTGTTGTCGTCACCGGCGTCCTCGCCTTCGTCTACCACTGGACCCGATTCGGGCTCGCGACTCGGGCGAGCGCCGAGAACGAGATCGGTGCGGCGCTGCTGGGAATTTCACCCACCGTCATTGCCGGCCGCAACTGGGTTATCGCAAGCTTCCTTGCCGCGGGTTCCGGCGTGCTGATCACACCCATCTCGTCGCTTGACCCGACCTCGTACACGCTCTTCGTCGTCCCGGCGCTGGGCGCCGCCCTCATCGGCCGGTTCCAGTCGTTCTGGTGGACGGCGGGCGCCGGACTGCTGCTCGGCATCGCACAATCCGAACTCGTCAAGCTGGAGACGATCTGGACCTGGCTACCCCAGCAGGGCCTGTCGGACGGCCTGCCGTTCCTTATCATCCTGATCGCGATGACGCTCAGCGCCCGGCGCCTCGGGGCACGCGGGGCAGCGGGAGGCTGGCGAAATCCGGCCCTGGGCAGGCCGACCCGGCCACTGCTCACGTCGGTCATCGTGTTCGTCATCGGTGTCGTGGTCGTCATCGCCTTGCAGGGATCGCTGCGGGCGGCATTCGAATCGTCCATCATCCAGATTTGCATCTGCCTGTCGCTGGTTCTCCTCAGCGGATTCATCGGGCAGGTCTCCCTCGCCCAGATGTCGTTCGTGGGCATGGGCGCATTCATCCTCAGCCATTTCGGTGGCGACCTGGGCATCCCGTTCCCCTTCTCTCTCATCCTTGCGGCGCTGTGTGTCGTGCCCATCGGGATCCTCATCGGTTTGCCGGCGCTGCGGGTACGGGGGGTGAGCCTTGCCGTCGTTACGCTCGCGACCGCGGCGGCGATGGATGCGCTCGTGTTCAGTAATGTGCCCTTTACGGGCGGACTGGGTGGCCGCGCCGTTGCACAACCGAACCTGTTCGGGCTGAATCTCGGTATCTCCAACGGCAACGTTTACCCGACGATCACGTTCGGTGTCTTCGTGCTCGTCGTGGTGGTGTTCGTGGGCTACTGCGTGGCGCGACTGCGCACGTCGGCGACCGGCCGGATGATGATCGCGATCCGGTCCAACGAGCGGGCGGCCTCCTATATAGGGATCCGCGTCGCCCCGGTCAAGTTGTTCGCGTTCGCGGTGTCGGCCTTTATCGCCGGCATTGGGGGCGGCCTGCTGGCCTACGACCAGGGCACCGTCTCGTCTGGTTCGTTCGCGGTATTCACCTCGCTGACCGTGCTGGCGATCACCTATGTGGCGGGCATCGGCCGAATCGCTGGCGCCGTCATCGCGGGCATCATGTTCGCGTCCAACGGATTGTTCGTGTCATTCCTCGACAATCTCATCCATGTCGGCCAGTACCAGATGATCGTGGCGGGCGTGGCCCTTGCTGTCACAGCTATCGCGAACCCGAACGGCGTCGCCTCAGAGATGGTGGGCGACAAGGGACTGGCACCGAGGATCGTGCGGCTGCGAGACCGAGTATTCCCGGTGAGGGCGGCCAGGCCGTCCCCCGCAGCCGCGGTGACAGAATCAACACACGCCCGAAGCTGAACCACGCGCACGGCTCACTCACGCGCACGGCTCGGCAGCACGGCCAGCTACCTATATAAGGAGTATCAATGGCGGAGGGCCACACCAGGGACATTTCGCTTCGCCAAGCGCGCGTGCTGGTGCAGAAGGCCATCGACAAGGCCGAGCAGCTCGGCCTGCGTGGCGGCATCGCGGTCGTCGGCGGCAGCGGCGCACTGGTCACGACGTCGCGCATGGATCGCGGCGGCGCCGGTGGAATGGCGCGTGCCCGATCGAAGGCATGGATTTCTGCCACCCAGCAGGTCCCGAGTGCGGAGCATTTGAAGCGCATGAACTTCGTTTCGCCGCCCGTCGAACAGGGCTTCAAGACCGCATCCCCGGAGGCCCTCTTCCCGGGCGCAGGAGGCATGCCCATCTTCGATGGAGCAGAGGTGATTGGTGGGATAGCCGCATCGGGCGCCACCGTCAGCCCCTTCTTTCCCGCGGGAATCGCCCAGCAGAACATGATCGCTGATGGACAGCCCGCCAACCCGGAGGACCTGCTCATCCACTACGCGCTCGGGCTGCCGTATGTGGGCCAGCACGGTGATGACTTCGCACGCTGGGCTTCGAGCTTCGGGGAGTTTCCGGCGAACCCGCCCGCCGGGCTGGGGATGGCGCCCGCCCCGCCCGCGTCGCACCAGCCCGAGCACGACTGGGCGGTTGCGCTATCCGACGAGCTCATGGCGGAAGCCGACGCACGGGGGCTTCGAGTCGCCGTCGCGATCGTCGACCATCGGGGGGACCCCATCCAGCAGGATGCGATGGATGGCGCAGCAACGGCTGGCGCCTTCGTCTCGCTTGCGGTGGCGGCGGCGGCCGCGACTTTCCAGCTTCCGAGCGCGGACCTGGCGGCCCGGTACGGTTCACTCGCCGAACTCGCCTCGACGCTGCCGTACCGGATCCTTGGCGTAGCGGGCGGCGAACCCATTCGTCAGGACGGGGCTGTGATCGGCGGCGTCGGCGTGGGCGGTGTGGAGCCGGCGCTGGCGGCGGAGATCGCGCTCGCCGTGCTCGCGAGGGTCCCGTGACGACCCCTGTCAGCGTCTGTGTGGTCGGGTGTGGTGCGATCGGCAGCCTCTTCGCGGCGAGCCTCGCCCGCGTCGAGGGAGTCACGGTCTGGGGGCTTGATGTTTCGCGGGCGCACGTGGACGCCATCAACGCCCGAGGCCTTCGCGTCACCGGTAATGCGGACTTCGTCGCCCCGGTCCAGGCGAGGGTCTCGGCCGGGGAAATTCCGCCCTGCGACTTCGGCATCGTTGCGACCAAGTCGGAGCATACGGCCGCAGCGATCGCCAGCGCGGCGCCGGTCTTCACCCACGCGGCCGTGGCGAGCGTGCAGAACGGCATCGGGAACGAGGAGCTCATCGCCGCCCGCGTCGCGCAGGTCATCCGCGGTTCGACGCTGGTGGCCGGGGCCATCATCGACCCCGGCGTCGTGAGGTTCGACGCACCGGGTGACACGTGGCTCGGGCCGTTCGAACCGGCGCCGGCGCCTGCCGATCGGGTCGCGCAGCTTGCCGACCTGCTCTCCCGGGGTGGCCTGCCCGCCCATGCGCTCGCGGACTCGCGCGGAGCGCAGTGGACCAAACTCATCTTCAATGCCGCCAACAACGCGCTGTGTGCCGCTACCGGGCTGAGTGTCGGCGAGCTCAGCGATAGCCCGAGCCTGCGCAGGCTGGTTGCGTCGGTGATCGCGGAGGGCCGGGCGGTCGCGGACGCTCTCGGCATCGTGCTCGAGTCCGACCCTGAGGCCATGTTCGAGGATGCGGTGGCGCACGCCTATTCGCACCGGCCGAGCATGCTGCAGGATGTCGCGGCGCGGCGCCACACCGAGATCGCGGTGCTGAATGGCGGCATCGTCGCGGAGGGCGCACGGGTCGGGGTGCCCACCCCGTCGAACGAGGCCCTGGTCGCGGTCATCCAGGGCATCGAGCTCTCGTGGGCAGCGCCGACGAGCCACTGACACTCCCGTTTTGCAGGCAATCCGCGCATCCCGCATGCCATCCGCTGGCCAGGTGGCCGTCCGAGCGCGAAACGCCTGCACAACGAGAGTCACCGGGGGTTAGAACTCGTGGGGGACTGCGTGGTCGAGCGGCACGAACTCGACCGACTCCGGCTTGAAGGCACCGATCATGCCGTAGTGCAGTCCCGTGTGGGCCAGTGCGGCCTCGTGCATCGGGATGGCGACGCGTGGCGTGACAGCGGTCACGTATTCGACGGCATCGCGCACGCGCAGCCATGGGCCGCTCGTCGGGAGGGCCAGGATGTCGACCTTCTGCTCGGGTACGAAATACGAGTCACCAGGATGAAAGAATGCTCCGCCATCGACGAGGTAGGCCGCGTTGGTGCAGCCAGGGATGTTCTGCCAGATCGGTTCGTGGACCCCGCCTACAACGTCCACCGTGACGCCGCCAAGCTCGAGCGAGTCACCCGCATCCACAGCGGTCGCGCCATCGAGTTTCGCGGCGGTGTCGCGGTCCGCGACCAGCACCGCGCCCGGGTTTGCTGCCACCAGCGCGGGAAGTTTCGCGTAGTCCACATGGTCGTCGTGCTCGTGCGTGATCAGGATGGCGGTGAGATCGCGCAGCTCCTCGTAGCCGCTCGACTCCGTTCCCGGGTCGAACAGCAGGCGGGCCTCGCCGGACTCCACCAGCAGGCAGGCGTGGCCGAAGTGCGTGATTTTCATTCGCGGTATCCATTCTGGTTGTCAGTGTTCTGGTCGTTGTCGGGTTGCTCGTCGACTCGGAAGACGCGCAGCTGGAGCGCGAGAGTGGCGTAGTAGCCCACGAGCGTGCTGAGTTCGAATGCGGTCGCGTTGCCGACGACCGACGCCCAGCGTTGCCACTGGGCGTCGGAGACATCCCCGCGCGCCATGGCGTACACCAGGTGCGCGGCGGCGTTCTCGTGAGTATCCGCGAGCTCGGGGATGCGGCCGGCGCGCAGTTCCGTGAGCTCCGTCTCCGTCAGCCCGATCGCCCGCCCGACTCCCTCGTGCGCCTGGCGTTCGAAGGCGGAGTGCCAGCGCGCCGCGACGATCAGGATGGCGATCTCGCGGGTGCGCGCGGTCAGCTCCGTCGAGAACCGCACCGCTGCGCCGAGCTCCTGGATGGCGTGCCCGAGGCGCGGGGAGAACAGGAACGCGTTGAATGGCCCTTGCAGCGAGCCGTCGTCGGCCGTCAGGGCGAAATGCTGCGGCCCCGACGCACGCGGACCCTCCGCGATCTCTGAGTAGAGTGCGCGCTGCTCGTCGGTGAGCACGGCGGGCGGTAGCGCGGGGAGCCGGCTCACAGCGCCCGCAATCGCAGGCTGATGTCGGCCGCGGTCGCCTGCAATGCCTCGAGCAGCGGACCGCGAAGCGTCTCGACCGTGTGCCGGGACGACGACACCGCGATGTTGATGGCGGCGACCGCGACCGGGTCACGGCCGAAGACGGGCACGGACACTGACCGCAGGCCCTCGGCGAGCTCCTGGTCCTGGATGGCGTAACCCTGTTCGCGGATGAGGGCGAGCCGGTCATCCAGCTCCTTGCGGCTCGAGACCGCGTTGGGTCCGGCGTGCTCGGTGAAGGAATGTGACCCGATGCGTTCGTCGAGTTCCGCCGGGCTCAGGCCGGCGAGCAGGAGTTTGCCCATCGACGTGTAGACGGCGGGGAGGGTCGACCCGACCTGCACGTTGGCTGTGACCAGGTCGGCGTTGCGAAGCCGGGCGAGGTAGAGCACCTGGTCGCCCACGAGGATGCCCAGGTTGACCGTTTCACCTGTCGTCTCTGCGAGGTGGCGCAATGGCCGTTCGCTCACCTGCACGAGGTTGGATCCGCGCAGCGCGGCCGAGCCGAGGGTGAGCACGGAGACCCCGGGTTGCAGCACCCCGTCGGGCGACCGGTCGAGAAAGCCGTCTTCTTCGAGCGTCGACACGATTCGGAACGCGGTCGGCATGGGGATGCCGGTCAGGTCGCAGATGTCGCGCAGTCGCAGTGAGGTGGTGTTCTCATCGAACAGCCTGAGCACCTGGAGCCCTTTGGCGAGCGATTCGATGCGGTACTGGTTGGCGGGTTTGGGCTCCGCTCCAGCGGTTACGTCAGCGGCCACTGTTGCCTCCTCGCGAGTCTGGTTCGAAGTTCCTGACCTCGCTGCTCGTCGAGATTGACGTCGACAAAAAAATCGAGGTAAGCTTCAAATGACGAAACTAACTTTCGGTAAGTGAAAGTCTAGGCGAACAAGGGAACACAATGCAACTCACCGATGAGCTGCCGTCTGACGATGGTGTCAGACTCGACTGGCTCGGTCTAGCCGGGTCCCGGATTCTCGTGGCCGGCGCCGGTGGCATCGGCGCGGAATGCGCACGCGGATACGTTGCCGCGGGCGCTAACGTCGTCGTCGCCGACCGTGACCAGGCGCGCCTCGATGCGCTCGAGGCTGACCCGTCATTCGCGGGATCGACCATCTGCGTCGACCTGACCCTGCCCGGTGCGGGTGCCGCCGTGGTGGGCCAGGCGATCGAGATCCTCGGCGGACTCGACGTGCTCCTCCACTGCGTCGGCATCAACGACCGAAGGCCAGTCCTCGAATTCACCGAGGAGGAATGGGAGCGGGTGATGCAGATCAACCTCTTCTCCGGCTTCACCGTCACGCAGGCAGCGGGCCGGCACATGGTCGCCCAGGGTGCGGGGCACATCATCGTGCTGTCCTCGGTCTCGGGACTCCTCGCCCACAAGCTGCACGCCCCCTACGCCGCCTCCAAGGGAGGGCTCAACCAGATGATGCGCGTGATGGCGCACGAGTGGGCGAGCTCCGGCGTAACCGTCAATGCGCTCGCCCCCGGCTACATCGAGACCTCGCTCACGGCCGACTACCTCAAGAAACCGGGGGTGCGGGATGACCTCGAGCACCTCGTACCCGCGGGGCGCCTTGGCGTGCCCGAGGACGTGGTGGGTCCTGCCCTCTTCCTGTCGTCGCGTCACGCCAACTTCATCACCGGTCACGTCTTGTACATAGACGGCGGCCGCACACTGGTCTAACCGGCCTCTTCCCCCAAGGAGAACAACGATGTCATCCACCGCACTTCCCGGCACCTCGCCGCAGATCTGGCCGCGATTCGCCGGCAAGACGGTTCTCGTCACCGGAGCCGGAACCGGATTCGGCGCCGAGATCGCGTTCCGTGCCGCGCAGGAGGGGGCGAAGGTCGCCGTGCACTATCGCTCGTCGAGGGCGGGCGCTGAGGCGACAGTCGCCCGAATCGAGGCCATCGGCGGTGAGGCGATCACGGTGCAGGCCGATATCGGAACCTGGGAGGCGATCAAAAGGATGGCCGATGAGGTGTGGGCCGCGTTCGGCACCCTCGACGTGCTCGTCAACAATGTCGGTGACGTCTCCAGTGAGCAGATGTCCTGGAAGGACCTCACGCAGGAAGCTCTCGACGCCGTCATCGACATCGACGTCAAGGGCACGCTGCTCATGACTCACGAGTTCGGGGAGAGGATGCTCGAACAGCCGGGCGGCGGCAACATCATCAACGTCGGCTCGACGGTCATCGTTCGCGGCTCACCACGGGCCCCACAGTATGCAGCAGCGAAATACGCCATCCTCGGCATCACGAAGTCGTACGCGAAGGTTCTGGCACCCGCCGTGCGCGTTAACACGTTCGCTCCGGGATTTATGGAGACCGAGCGCCTTCTGAACCGCGCGGACTGGAAGGCCGGCCGTCGCGAGACCCTGATTTCCCAGACGCCCATGGGCGTCATCCCGCCGCCCGAGTTCGTCGCGGGTACCTGCCTGTGGCTGGCAACGGACGAGGCAGCACATTTGACCGGCGGCTACCTGCTCGCCGATGGCGGATTCAATATGGTCGGAGCGTAGCGACGACATGTTCTTAATAAACACAGTGCGCGACGGATTCAACCGGGAGACAACATGAAACTCATCACATTCAACGAAGGCCGCGTCGGTCGCATCGATGGCGAGGATGTTGTCGAATTCGACGTGCCGACGATGCGCGAGTACTTCGAACGCGACCAGAAGGTTGGCGAGACAGGCGAGGTGCTGAAGCTCGCCGACGTGCGCCTGCGTGCGCCGATCGTGCCGAAGAAGTTCTTTCACACCGCGGGCAACTTCGCTGAACACGACGAGGAACTCCAGGCTGTGAACTGGTCGCATCCGGCGCACAAGGGCATCGTGTTCTTCCAGAACGTCGACGCGATCATCGGGCCGGATGATGACATCGTGTACCCGTCGCAGCTCACCAGGGAGATGGACTACGAGCTCGAGCTCGCCATCGTCATCGGCAAGTCCGGAAAGTTCTTCGGGCCGGAGGAGGCGCTCGACTACATCGCCGGATTCACGGTGTTCAACGACATCACTGCCCGTGACATCCAGCGCGAGGAGATGAAGTCGGGCGTCTTTTCGTTCAGCAAGGGAATCGACACGTTCTGCCCGATCGGGCCCTACATCGTCACGAAGGACGAGATTCCGGACTTCCAGAATCTCGCCATGCACCTCACCGTCAACGGTGAGATTCGCCAGACCGGCAACACCAGGACCATGCGCGTTTCGATCCCGCATCTTGTCGCCTACCACTCGCCGCAGATCTACAGTGCCGGTGACCTGATCACCACGGGAACCGTCTCAGGGGTCGCCGCGATCCAGGCGAACCCGTTTGACTTCTACTTGAGGCCGGGCGATGTCGTCGAGGCGACGGTTGATGGCGTCGGAACCTTGCGCAACCGTGTCGTGAGCTGGGAGGACGCGTACGGCGTGCCCGCCCCGGCAGCATCGGGTTTCTAAGCTTTACCCATGAAACTTGCCAATCTCGACGGCCGTGCCGCACTCATCTTCTCCACCCGCGACGGCGACGTCGCGCTCGATGTGGAAACCGCAAGCAAGGGAACCTGGGGGTCGGATCCGCAGTCCGTCTATTCGGACTGGGGCGCCTTCGCGGCGTGGGCGGCAGAGGTGACGCCCGGTGGCGTCGCGTTCGAGCGGAGCGGTCTTCGCGCCCCGGTGCCGCGTCCGGCGCAGGTCTTCGCGATCGGCATCAACTACGCCGAGCATGCCGCGGAGGCCGGGTATCCGGCCGGTTCGCTGCCCATCACGTTCACCAAGTTCCCAAGCTGCCTCACCGGGCCGGATGCTGAGGTCGAGCTGCCGCCCGGATCGGTCGACTGGGAGGTCGAGCTGGTCGTCGTGATCGGCAGGCGTGCACGGAACGTTTCGCGCGAGGATGCCTGGAGCCACGTCGCAGGCCTCACCGTTGGCCAGGACCTGTCGGAGCGCGAGGCGCAGAACGCCGGCGCCAAGCCGCAGTACAGCCTTGCGAAGTCGCATCCCGGTTTTGGTCCGACCGGTCCCTGGCTGGTTTCGGTCGACGAGTTCGAGAATCCCGACGACCTCGCCATCAGTTCCACGCTGTCGGGTGAGGTCATGCAGTCGTCTCGAACGTCGAAGATGATCTACAGCGTGCCCGACCTGATTTTCGAGCTCTCGGGCGTCTGCGAGCTGTGGCCCGGAGACATTATCTTCAGCGGCACCCCGGCCGGTGTGGGCAACGCCCGCACCCCCAAACGGTTCATCGGCCCCGCCGACGAGCTGCACAGCGAGATCGAGGGCATCGGCTCCCTGCACAACACTTTTCGCGCGCGGTAACCACTGCACGCCACCAGCTCTGACAGAGAGGTTAGACAATGCCATACGTGGCCGCCGACGGCACCAACCCGTACGAGGGCATCCTTCCGGGTAAGCCCACCCCGTATTTTCTCGAACCGGGGGAGGGGGAGAAGTCGGTGGTCTTCGACACGACCTTCAACATCCTGCTCTCCGGCGACGAGACGGAGGGCCAGTTCGGCGCATTCACGACTATCGGCCCGGCGGGCGAGCAGATCCCGGCGCACTATCACCCCAACGCGCACGAGATCTTTTACATCATCGACGGGTCCGTGCGATTGTGGATCGATGACCAGGCGGGCTTCTCCGAGAACCGGGTCCTGAAGCAGGGCGGGTTCGGTTACATCCCGAAGGGTGCCGTGCACGCCTTCCAGATGATCGAGGCTTCCCGGGTCTTCGGCATCGCGACGGGGGGCTTCGAGCGGTTTTTCAATGCGCTCGGCACGCCTACGGATGACCCGGGCGTGCCAGCGGTTCCGTACATCCCCCCGTTCCCGCAGATGCTGGCGGCGGGCGAGAAATACGGCACGGTGTTCCTTCCCGACTTTAGGTTCTGACGATGTCCGCACCTCGCGTCCTGCGGGAGGTGATCTACGCGACACCCCCGGGCTTTCGGCCTCTCGCCCTCGACCTGTACCTGCCTGATGCGCCGCACCCTCCGGTGGTCTTGTTCGCCCACGGCGGCGGTTGGAGGGCGGGAAGCCGTGCGGTTTTCGTTCCGCACGTGAGCGTGGCGGACTCCTTTGAGCGGATCGTCGCGGCCGGCTTCGCCGTGGCCTCGGTGGATTACCGGCTGAGCGGGGAGGCGCTCTATCCCGCACAGGTCGACGACGTGCGGGCTGCGCTCGCGTGGGTGCGCTCGTCCGGCGAGCGTTACGGTTTCGACGGGTCGCGCGTGGTGCTGTGGGGTGAATCCGCGGGGGCGACCCTCGTCGCGCTCGTGGGGCTGGAGCCCGGGTCGGGCGTGCTCGGAGTCGTCGACTGGTATGGACCTGCCGACCTCCTGGCAATGGCGCGCGGGCTCAGTTCCGAGGAGACTGCGCTTACGCGGGAGACGGGATGGCTCGGTGCCAGCGCGCTCGACGACCCGGAACGGGCGCGGGCGGCGAGTCCGGTCTTCGCGGTGCAGGATGGCGCGCCGCCGTTCCACATCGAGCATGGAACCGCCGATGTCGCGGTGCCGTTCGAGCAGAGCCGGGAACTCGCCGACGCCCTTTTGGCGCACGGGTCGACCGTCGACCTCGTGGCCGTTGCCGACGCGGGCCACCTCTGGGGCGGCGTCGCCGACACCGCACCGATCTTCGCGCGGTCACTCGACTTCGCGACCGCCCTCCTTTAGGAGACCCATGCCTGTCATTGTCGACCCCACGCCGCTCTCGGACGCCGCGCTGCTGCAACGACGACTGTGGGATGCCGACCCGGAGGGCTGGGCGCTCTACAGCGAGCCGCACAACCGGCCGCTGTTCGAGGCGGTGCTCGACGCCGCGCGGGTCGGGACAGGAACCAGGGTGCTGGATGTGGGCTGTGGCACCGGACTCGCTTTGGAGCTGGCCCAGTCGCGCGGAGCAACGCCGACCGGCGTGGATGTTGCTCCCGGGCTTCTCGGTATCGCCGCGCAGCGGCTGCCGCAGGCCGACCTGCGGCTCACCGACCTGCAGCTTTTGCCGTTCGAGGACGGGTCGTTCGACTCCGTCATCGCGGTCAACTCTTTTCAGTTCGCGGCCGACCCCGTTGCCGCCATCTCCGACGCGGCGCGCGTGCTCGTGCCTGGGGGCCGGCTCGCGATCGGCATGTTCGCGGAGCCGGAGCGGGCGCAGTCCACGGCCGTGCACCTCGCGATGTCCGCCCTGAGTCCGCCGGCGCGGGCATCCGATCACGCCCCCTATGCGCTGTCGGCCCCGGGCAACCTGGAGGCGGCCCTCACCGCCGCCGGGCTCGCCGAGGACGCTGCGGGTGAGGTGGACTGCGAGTGGCGTTACGGCGAGGTCTCGCACGCCCTGCGAGGCCTGATGGGCTCGGCCGGCGGAACTCGCGCCATTGAGGATGCCGGCGCCGATGCCGTTCGCGCCGCGATCGAGAACGCCCTGGTGCCCTTCACCGATCCGGTGAGCGGGGCCGTCGTGATGAGGAACAGCTTTCGATGGATCGGAGCGGTGAAGCCATGACGGGAGCGGGTCGTGGGCTGCACCACATCGGGTACTGGACCGATGACCTGGGTGCGGCGATGAGGCAGGCGACCGACTTGCTCGGCGTCGGACCGTTCCGGGTGATTGACCATGTGGACCTCGGCGACTTCCGGTTTCACGGCGAGCCCGCTGTGCTCGACCACTCGGCCGCGTTTGCGCAGTGGGGACCGGTCATCCTCGAACTCAATGTTGTGCACGACGTGCGTCCGCCCGAGCTGCGGGTTGCCCTGGGCATTGCCCCGGGGGCGGTGAGCCACACGTCGTGGTACACCGACGACCTGGAGGCAGAGGGTGAGCACCTGGCGGTGTCCGGGTGTGCGCTTGTGACGACATCCGTGGGTGGCGCCGTCGCCAACTGGTTCACCGGGGGCCCGCTGTTCGCTCATCCGATCGAGATCCACCAGCCGACGGCCGGGGTACGCGGGATGTGGGCGGCGGTTCGCGACGAGTCGAAGGAGTACTCGAATGGCTAGAACACTGCTGGGGCTGTCCGCCGGCAACCCGGGTGGCAGCGCTGAAATCCTGCTCAAGGAGGCCCTGATCGCCGCCGAGTCGACCGGGGCGACGGTGTCGCTGGTGCGCATCGATGACCTCGACCTCTCGCTCGGGCCCGGTGCCGGTCCAGACGATGCTGACTGGTTCTGGGACCAGCTCATGGAGTCCGACGGTCTCATCGTCTCTTCTCCTATCTATACGCGCACGATTCCGGGCAAGCTGCGGCTGCTGGGCGACAAGATCTCGGGCCCGCAGGCGGATGTCGCATTCACCGGGGAAATTCTGCGGATGCGGGCGGCTGGTGAGCCGATTCCGGTGCAGTTCCCGATCGACGAGAGGGTGCTGCGGCCTCGGGTGGCCGGGTTCATTGCGGTCGGCGGGTCGCTCCCGTCGTTCTGGAAAGCGCTCGCGCTCCCGCTCATGCACACCCTCACGGCTTCGATGCAGGCGGCGGTCGTCGACCAGGTGCAGTTCGCCGGGGCGGGGAGTCCCTCATCCATTGTTCTCGACCCGGAGGCTCTCGAACGGGCCGCGCTGCTGGGGCGCAACGTCGGCGAACAGCTTGGCAAAACCTATGAGGAGGCCGAATACCGGGGTGCGCCCGGGGTCTGCCCGGTGTGCCACCTGGACGTGGTGGTCTTGCTGGGGGATGGCGCGATCGAGTGTGCAAGCTGTGGTGCTGCCGGAACGCTCGTCGTCTCTTCCGGCCACATCGTGCCCACGTTCTCCGCGGAGGGCCAGGACCAGTCCGTCCTGTCACGGGTCGAAAAGACCGCCCACTTCCACGAGGTGCAGGACACGGCCGCCCGGCATGCACCCCTCCGGTCCCGCATCGACTCCCTCGCGGGCGCCTACGGGAGCTGGGATCGCACGATTCGACCCAACCGATAGCGGGGTCGGCCCCGAACAAGAGGTGCGGCTGCGCCGAGGTGCAGCTGATCAGCTGTGCAGTTGATGAGTTGTTCACCTGATCAGACGTGCAGCCCCTCCGGGTGCCGCTCGGCGTGGTTCGTGCAATATTGTGGATGATGCTCGCAGGATTGCGAGCGAATGGACGGCGGTCACGTTTTGTACTGGTTTCTCAAGCATCTCGTCGTCGGTCCGGTGCTCCACCTGTTCTTCCGCATCCGCGTCGAGGGCCTCGAGCACCTGCCGCGGCAGGGTGCGTTCATCATGGCAAGCAACCACCTCGCCGCCATCGACTCCTTCTTCGTCCCCATTGCACTCCCGCGCCGGCTGACCTACCTGGCGAAGGCCGCGTACTTCCAAGGCAAAGGGCCTGTTGGCTGGTTCCTGCGCAACTTCCTGCTGGCCGTCGGCCAGATTCCGATCGACCGCTCCGGTGGCGCCGCATCCAGCGACTCCCTGAACACCGGGCTCGCGGCACTCGCCGAGGGAAAAGCCCTGGGGATCTATCCCGAGGGAACACGCAGCCCCAACGGGAGCCTGTATCGCGGCAAGACGGGCATCGCACGGATGGTGCTCGCCTCCGGTGTCCCCGTGGTGCCGGTCTGCGTCAGCGGAACCTCCAAAGTGTTCCCCAAAGGCAGCAAGTGGCTGCACTTCCCGCGCATCACGGTGAAAATCGGCGACCCGCTGGACTTCTCCCGGTTTGCCGGATTCGACAACGATCGGTTCATCCTGCGTGCGGTGACCGATGAAGTGATGCTGAACATCCTGGCCCTGAGCGACCAGGACTATGTCGACGTCTACGCGTCGACCGTCAAGAACAACTCCGAGTTCGACCCGCAGCGGGAGCTCGCCGACGCGAGCGCCTGAGTGGTGTTCTGTCCGAGTTTGCGGCTCCCCGCCGCGATGCTGCGGAGCTATCCGACCAGCGGCTGCGTCTTGATCGTTTCGGAGGAGATCGCGGGAGCGTTCATCTCGCCGGTCATCCGACGGCTCTCACGGCGCAGGTCGAGTTGGGCCATGACCAGCGCACCAAGATCCTCGAGATTTGCGACCTCGACCTCCGTGACGGTATGCGGTTTCGTGTCGAACACGCTGAGCGTGCCGATCACCTCACCGCCGTCGCGTCGCAGCGGAACGCCGGCGAAGAACCGGAGACCAACCTCACCGTTGACCAGGTCACTGTCCCGCGCAGTCGGGCTGAGGCGTGCATCCTCGACGATCGTGGTCTCCTGGGGGAGTGGGCCCGGGGTGGTGAGATCCACCGACCGGATGATGTGGTCGACCTCTGCGCCGAAGTGCGACTTGATCCACACCCTGCCGTCCTCGAGCACGCTGACGATCGCGATCGGCGCCCCGAACAACCGGGCGGCGAGCGAGGCCACCCGGTCGAGAGCCAGGTCGGGGTAGGTGTCGAGGTAAGCGGCGCGCAGGGCATCCGAATCGGGCGCGTCGACCGGGGGAAGCAGCGGGGCATCGACGTCTTTGTGACGGGCGCTTTCCGCGATAACCAGCTGTCGTAGCGAGGCCACAAGTTCCCGCGGCCCCGGCCGGTCGCTCGGGCGGCGGGCGGTCATCGCGGCGAGCAGGCTCTGCCAGTGGCTGGGGAGGTCGTCGGGGATGACAGGATTGCGGCTGATCCGGGCAACCGCCGATTCGACGATCGTTCCCGGATACTCCACGCGGCGCGTGAAGCATTCCAACAGCACGAGCCCGAGCGAGTAGACGTCGCTCTGCCCGCCGACCGGAGCCCCTGAGGCCTGCTCGGGGCTGAGGTAGGCCGCTGTGCCTGTTGTGGCGCCCTCCCGGGTCATCCGCTCCATGTCTTCACTGAGCGCGATGCCAAAGTCGCTCAGCTTCGCGCGGGCGCGTGGTGCCCCGTTGCCGTAGTCGACCAGCAGGATGTTGGACGGTTTGATGTCGCGGTGCACAACAGCATTGCCGTGCACGTATTCGAGTGCTTCGGCGAGATCGAACCCGATCTCGGCGATGTGCCGCGGGCTGATCGGACCGGCCTTCAGCCGCGTCTGCAGGTCGGTCCCGCGCACATACTCCATCACGAGGTAACGGTGGCGGTGTCCATCCGCGGACAGTTCGACGCCCGCGTCGAAGAGATTGACGAGACCGTGGTGGTTGAGGCTCGCGAGCACCCCGAGCTCGGACTCCTGCCGGCTGGTGTCTGCCGCGTTCGAGGTGGTGAACATCTTGATGGCGACGTCCCGGCCGAGCACCTGGTCGTGCGCGCGGAACACGGTCGACATACCGCCTCTGCCCAGAATGGACGCGAGCCAGTAACGGTCCCCGAGGAGCCGTTCGGTCCCGTCAGATGCCTCAACGGCCATGTACTCCACCCTTCGCCGCAAGTCTATTTATTAGCTGAAAGCGAGCTAAATTCCGGTTGGGGCTTGACGCGGAGGTAAATCTACCCAGTGGGCCCGAGATTGGCGTTCCGTTACCAATTCGTTGCTTAAAGGTGACAGATGGAGGTGCCTCGGGTAACCTCGGAGGGTACTGGATCGGCTTCCGCGTGGGAAATTGCCCGCAAGCGTCCAGTCAGATGTGCCCGGAGGTTCACGCCGTGTCCCTAGAGCCGCCGTCAGATTCGCTGGCAGAGCTCTCCGCGAACCGCGCCGACGCTGCACCAGCGACCGCCGCGACAGCCGGTGGCGACGCCCAGGCGTTCGCCCCGTTGCTTCCCGCCCAGCCTCAGTATTCGTCCCGCCGAGAGATGCGCGAAGCATCCGCGAAGGTCTCACGAAAGTCCACGCGGCGCGGCGCGGCGGATTCGAGCGTCCGGGGCTCGAGCACCGGAACAAGGCTCTCCCGGCGCGACCAGGCCGCCGTGCGAAAGCTCGCAGCAACGCCCAGGATTACGACAAACACGGGGCCAATCAGTGCCAGGCCAACCAGCACAGGGCCAATCTCTACGGGGACAATCTCTACAGGGCCAACCAGTACCGCACCGAAGCGGCGCCAGAATCCCCTCAAGGTCATCTTCGTCCTCCTTGTCATCTCGGGCTTCGTCGGGGGCATCGCGCTTCCCGCCGTTGCCTCATCAGCCAACACGCTGCAGGCAGGCGGCACCACGAGCTACAAGAACGGCCAGTCCGTCAAGGTGAGCGCGAGCATCGAGACCGCCAAGGTCAGCCGCGACGCGGTCGGCGCCACCACCGAGGCAGAGTTGCGCACCGAGCAGCTCAATGCCCAGGCGCTCGCCAACAACCCCGGCGTTCGCCAGCCCGGTGACGACTACCCGTGGCGGGATGCGGGCTACGCCCTGTCGCCGCTCGGCTACTACTATCGCCAGTGCGTCGACTTCGTCGCCTGGCGGCTCAACCGAGATGCGGGAGTGACGAGCGCGCCATGGAAGTGGGTGTGGTCGAACCTCACCCCCAACGGTGGCGATGCCTCCCAGTGGGAGAAGGCCTGGATCGCCCACGGCTGGACGACGAGCGCAACGCCAATCGTCGGATCGGTGGCCTGGTTCGTCGGTGATCACGTCGCCTACGTGCATTCGATCGACGGCGCGAACGTGACCATCGAGGAGTACAACGGTGAGGCGAGTCGCGCCTACGCGATGCGCACGATTCCGATCTCGTCGGTCGGACGGTTCCTGTACCCGCCGTCCTAGCGACAGCAGCGCCCCGCGTCGGGGCGAAACGGACTCGGGCGAAACCCCGCAGGCGTCCCCGGTATTGCGGGAATGCAGCCTTAAAGTGGCCTCGTGTGGCGTGTCAGCAGTCGCGAGGACGAATCCCTCGAAGAAGATGCGTCCCTCGACGCCCCGCGACAGGTCACCATGCCTCACGCGCTCAGCCTCGGGGATCCGACAGCGAAGGCGGTGAACGTGGCTGAGCCGATGTGGGAAACCTGGCGCGCGGAAATCGCCACGATAGGCGGGGAGTCGCCTCTGCTGCACTTCGTCGACAACCCGCGCACGCGAATCGAACTCAGTTCGACGCATCCCGGCGGCCTTGCACAGTTCATCACCGGCAAGACAACCCTGCTGTCGAACCTCATTCGCGACGAGGTCGCGTTGCGCACCGCCAAGATCGCCGCATCGGCCATCGCCGCCAAGGGGCTCGAACTTGCGACAGCGCGGGGGATCGACGCCATCCAGCTCGGCATCGGCATGGTCGAGTGGCAGTTCGAGGATGCCAGCTTCACCGCGCCGCTTCTCTTGCGTCCGCTGGCCATTCGCCGGGCAGGCCGCGACTTCGAGCTCAAGCTGCGCGGGGATGCCGTGCTCAACCCGCAGCTGCAGCGCACGCTGCTGGAGCAGTTCCAGCTCGACCTCGATGAGCGAGCGTTCGTCGCGCTCACCGACCAGGACGGCACCTTCAAACCGAATCCCGTGATTGATCGGCTGCGCGGGCTCACCAGCCACCTCGAATGGTTCAACGTCAGTCCCCGGCTCGTTGTCTCCTCGTTCGCCGAGGTCGCGACCGCGATGCTGGCGGACGTCGTCAACCTTGAGCATCCGGTGCTGGATGCCCTCGCCGGCAACCCCACCGCGAAGTGGACGCTCGAGGAGAGCTACTCACCCGTCGAAGCGCTCAGCGCAGACAATCGCCCGCCGCAATCCGACACCCTCCTGCTCGACGCGGACGCCGAGCAGGAGAACGTCGTCGCACAGATAGCGGCCGGCAACTCGCTCGTCGTGAAGACGCTTCCCGGCACCGGCGGCACGCAGACCATCGTCAACGCGATCGGCAACCTCGTCAGCCAGAACAAGCGCGTACTGGTGGTGAGCGCCCGGCGGTCATCCCTGTCCGGCATCACCCAGAGGCTCGCGGATGTCGGCCTCACCGGCCTCGCCGTATCGCCGGGGACCCTGCGACGGGACATCGTGCGGTCCATCTCCCGCATCGAGAAGTCGAAGAAGCCACTCATCGGCGAGGTCGATGAGGCGCTCGTTCGCCTGCGCAAGGTACTCATCGACTACCGCACTGCGCTGTCGCGGCCCGACAGCGTGCTTGGGGTGACGGTGCTCGACTGCATTTCCGAACTCAGCCGGCTGACGCTGCTGCCGGTGCCGCCCCGGACCACCGCTCGCCTCAGTCGGGCCACGGTCGAGGCGCTGGCGGTTGAGCGGCACCGCGCATCCGAGACAATGGTCACAGCGGCGGCTCTCGGTGAATTCAAGTACGGTCCCGGAGACTCACCGTGGTACGGCGCACAGTTCACCACCGGTGACGCCGCAACCCGGGCGCATCGCATCGCGCAGCACCTCAATGAGGAATTGCTTCCCCAACTGCTCTCCCGGGCACAGGACCTGATCCGCGGAACGTACATGCGGCCGTTCGAGAACTTCGCCGAACTGGGCACCTACCTCGGCCTACTGGTCGAACTGCGCGACACGCTCGACCGGTTCCTGCCCGTCGTCTTCGACCGCTCTCTCACCGAGCTCATCCTCGCAACCTCGCCCCGGCGGGAGAGTGAGATGTCCGGCGCCAGCCGCCGCCGGCTCAAGAAACTTGCCAAGGAATACGTTCGTCCCGGCGTCCACGTCGGCGACATGCATGAGTCGCTCGTCAAGATCCAGCAGCAGCGCATCCTCTGGCAGCGCTTCGTCGCCGAAGGTGTGCCGCCCGCCGTTCCGGTCGGAATCGCGGACGTGCAGTCGATTTTCTCCGAAACGGCAACACAGCTCGCCCAGCTCAACGAACCGCTTCGGTTGCTGACCCGCGACACCCAGCTCGAATACATGCCGATCGGCGCGCTCGTCCAAAAAGTCGCCGACCTGGCCGCCGAGTCCGACGTGCTGAACAACCTCCAGGAGCGGTCGGCGCTCATGACGACGCTGCGCGACCTGCAGCTCGATCCGCTCATTGCCGACCTCGCCGCGCGCCACGTTCCCGAGTCCCAGGTCGAGGCGGAGCTCGAGCAGGCCTGGTGGCAGTCCGCACTCGAATCGCTTCTGCAGAACGAGCGCGCGCTGCTCGGCGCCAACACGACCGTGCTCGATCGGCTTGAGGCCGACTTCCGGCTCGTGGATGAGGCGCACGCCGCGGGAAGCGCACAGCTGCTGTCCTGGCAGCTGGCCGAGAACTGGAAGATCGGGCTGGTCGACTGGCCGGACGAGGCCGCACTGCTCAAGCAACTGCTGCGCCGACCAAACGTGACCTCGTTCGACCTTCAGGTGACGGCGCCGCACCTATCGCGCACGATCGCCCCCGTCTGGTTGGCATCCCCCTACGAGGTAAACCGCATCGCGGAGTCCTGCGTGTTCGACACGGTCATCCTGGTCGATGCCGGGGCAACCTCCATCGCCGAAAACGCCGGTGCGATCCGGCGCGCCCGGCAGGTCGTCGCGTTCGGTGATCCCGTCACCCAGAGCCCGGCGCCGTTCCAGACGAGCATCCCCGACCCTGAAGCGGATGACCGCGCTGCCGAATCGTCGGGGGAGTCGGATGAACGTCACGAGGATTCGGCGCTCGCCCGGCTCGGCGGCCTGCTCACCACCCTGTCGCTTACAAGAAGCTACCGGGCCGGGGGCGAGGATCTCGCCGAACTGGTCAACCGCCGCTTCTACGGCGGCAAGATCGAATCGCTCCCGTGGGCCGGAAGCTACCTGGGCCACAGCAGCATTTCGCTGCAGTTCGTCGAAAACGGCTTCGGGATGCCCGACGGTGACACCGGTGCCGTCGAGAGCGTCGACGCGGAGGTCGACCGCGTCGTCGAGCTGGTGCTCGAGCATGCTGCGCAGCGGCCGCGCGAATCGCTCATGGTGCTCACCGCCAGCGCTCGTCATGCCGTTCGGGTGCAGCAGGCCGTGCTGGCGGCGCTCGCGACCAGTCCCGAGCTGTCGGAGTTCATTGTCGGGGATCGGCCCGAGCCGTTCACGGTGTCGACCATCGAACACGCGGTGGCTGAGAGTCGTGATCGCGTGATCTTCTCGATCGGGTACGGCCGTACCCCCCACGGTCGGGTGCTGTCGGACTTCGGTGCGCTCGGTGAGCCCGGTGGCGAGAGGCTGTTGGCCGTTGCCATGACCCGCGCCCGCCGCTCGATGGTCATCGTGAGCTGCTTCGAGCCCGAAGACATCGACAACGCGAGAATGAAGCACGGCGCCATCGCCCTCGCCCAGATTCTCGACGAGATCGACGCGCGCTCGGCGGAGGTGCCGGTTCCTGACACCTCCGACCCCATGCTCGTCGACCTTGCGCGCAGGCTCGAAGCCCGCGGCGTCAAGGTCGTGCTCGGCTATCGCGGCAAGCTCGGGCTGGTCGCATCGCACGGCGGCGTGTGCGTCGCCATCGAAACCGACTCCGTGCTGCAGCGAGGCAGCCTGCGCGAATCACTGCGGCTGCGGCCGGAGCTGCTCCGCCGTCTCGGCTGGCACTACCTGCGAGTGCATGTGTTCGAACTGTTCAGCGACCCGGAGGGCGTCGCCGCTAACGTCATCACGCTGCTGGGTGCGACGGCGCTGCCTCTCCCCACCGAGCCGATGGACTTCCTTCCGCTCGCCGGTCGTGGCTGACCAGCCACAAGCGGAGGAGCCGCACGCGGACGAGCCGTCGCCGGAGGATGGGCAGAAGGCTCGACGACGACGCAGGGTCTCGACCCAGCCGCCGCCGGGCACCGACCCGAAACCCGCCGCCGAGCCCGCCCGTCACGAGCTCACCGAGAACGACGCCCGGCTCAAGGCCGAGAAACCCCCGCACTACTGACTCTTTTCAGGAGTTTCCGGGGCTGAAGTGACTGGTGTCGCCTATTGGCCCGACACCCGTCCCTTCTGTCACCAAAAATCCTGAAAAAAGTATTTGCTAGGCGACGGGAGGGGTGGTGGTGCCCTTGGCGAGAAGATCCCGGATGTCGGTGAGCAGCTCGAGCTCCGTGGGCGGCGTCTTCGCGTCGACCGCGGGCTCGCCGTCCTGCTTCTTGGCGAACGCGCGCTTCTTGATGAAGTTGATCGGCACAACCAGGGCGAAGTAGACCACCACGGCGACGAGCAGGAACTGGATGACCGCGGCGATCAGGGCTCCGAGGTAAATAATCGCGGGCGCCCCGCTGTGCAGGACTGAGGGGATCGTCACGGGCAGCGACTTCGCCAGCGTTGCTGTGCTGAACAGTGCACCGATCGCGGGATCGATCACACCGGTGACCACCACGTTGACGATATTGGTGAACGCGGCACCGATGACGACCGCGACGGCGAGATCGATGACGTTGCCGCGAAGAATGAACTCCTTGAACCCCTTGAGCACTTCAACTCCCAGTTGTCGGAGCGCGCCGAGGCACGCTGGTTAGCCAGCCGCCTTCGCGGGGGACGCCGGAGCCGGGGATGGCTTCGAACCGGACGAACTCGTCGACCCGGACGAACCCTTCGACCCGGACGAACTCGTCGACCCTGACTCGGACGACTTCGAACCACCCGACGAGGACTCGGAGGTTTTCGACTCCGAGGACTTCGAATCGGATGATTTCGACTCCGAAGACTTCGAATCGGAGGACTTCGAGCCTGACTCGGAGCCCGACGAGCCCGCAGTGGCGGCCTTCTCTGCCGCCCGCGAGTCGTTGCGGTAGAACCCTGACCCGTTGAAACTCACGCCGATGGCGGTGAAGACCTTGCGCAGTTTGCCGCCGCAGTTCGGGCAGACGGTCAGCGAATCGTCGGTGAAGGCCTGCTGGATGTCGAAGGCAGTACCGCACTCGGTGCACTTATAGGAATAGGTGGGCACGGTGTCCTTTGTTGCAAATGAAAGGTGGCGTTAGGAAAAACGTACGACGCCGCTCGGCGTAACAACGCCGTTGACGCGCTTGTCGTGCACTTCGCTGGGCACCAGGTCGACGAGTTCCTCGTCGAATATCACAGCATAGACGGGAGGGCACTTCTCCATACTGCCGAGCGTCTTGTCGAAGTAGCCCTGCCCCCAACCCATGCGCATCCCCGTGCGGTCCACGGTGGCCGCAGGCACCAGGATCAGCCCGACGTCGTTGATCGTCATCGGGCTCAGGACCTCGCTCGTGGGAGCGGGCATCCCCTGGATGTCTTCGACCTCATCGCTGGCGTCATACGGCGCCCAGTCGAGCAGCCCGTCGGCGCGCGAGATCGGGAGGATCACCTTGATGCCACGCTTGCACGCCCACGAAAGGAAGTCGCGCGTCGGCGGTTCGTCGGGCGTTGACAGGTAGGCGGCGAGGTAGCTGACCCCGAGGTCTTGCGCCAGCTGTTCGAGGTTCGTGGTGAGCTGCGCGCCGTCGGCGGCCCGCTCCGTGCTCGTCCTGGTGCGGCGGCGCTCGCGCAGTTCGGCGCGCAGCGCGCGCTTCTGCAAGCTGACCTCGTCGCTCATCCTGCAATTCTAGGAGCCGTAAGGCCGATACCCTGTTGGTATGCAGGCGAAGCTCACCAAAGCAGTCATCCCCGCAGCCGGACTGGGCACGCGCTTTCTGCCCGCAACGAAGGCCATGCCGAAAGAGATGCTGCCGGTGGTTGACAAGCCGGCCATCCAGTACGTCGTCGAGGAGGCGGTGGCTGCGGGGCTCACGGACATCCTCATGATCACGGGCCGCAACAAGAACGCGCTCGAGAACCACTTCGACCGCGTCGGTGAGCTCGAGGCGACGCTGCTCAAGAAGGGCGATGTCGCGAGGCTGCGTCAGGTCAACTACGCGACAGATCTCGCCGACGTTCACTACGTTCGGCAGGGCGACCCGAAGGGTCTCGGGCACGCCGTGCTGCGAGCGAAGATGCACGTAGGCGACCAACCGTTCGCTGTTCTGCTCGGCGACGACATCATCGACGAACGCGATGTGCTCCTCAGCCGCATGATCGAGGTGCAGAGCGAGCGCAACTGCAGTGTCATCGCCCTGCTCGAGATTGAGCCGTCCCAGGCGGAGATGTACGGTATCGCAACGGTCGTTGCCACCGACGATAACGACGTCGTGCAGATCACCGGGCTGGTCGAGAAGCCCGCGCCCGGCACCGCGCCCTCCAACCTCGCCATCATCGGCCGCTACGTGCTTCGTCCCGAGGTGTTCGACATTCTCGAGGTCACCGAGCCGGGCAAGGGTGGCGAGATCCAGCTGACGGATGCGCTGCAGGTTCTCGCGGCCAATCCGGGCATCGCGGGCGGCGTCTACGGCGTCGTGTTCCGCGGTCGCCGGTACGACACCGGCGACAGGCTCGACTACATCAAAGCCATCATCCAGCTCGCGGTCGACCGCCAGGACCTTGGAGAGGCGCTGCGTCCCTGGCTACGGGACTTCGTCTCGAAGATGGAGTAGGGATGCCCACAATCCCATCGCTCACCGAGGGCGATGTCACGATTCGGCCAATTCGTGCGAGGGACGCCCGCGCACTGGAGCGCGAGCTGATCGACAACCGCACGTGGCTGCGCCAGTGGGAGGCCACCAATCCGCACGGTCCGCTGTCGTTCGACGTCAGGTCGAACATCCGCAGCCTGCAGGCGAATGCCCGGGCGGGCCTGGGTCTCCCGTTCGCGATGGATTACCAGGGCGAATTCGCGGGCCAGCTCAACGTCTCATCCATCAGCTATGGCTCGCTCGGCTGCGCGACGATCGGGTACTGGGTGGCCGAGCGGTTCGCGGGCCACAACATCACCCCGATCTCGGTAGCCCTGGCGACGGACCACTGTTTCTTCGGCCTCGGCCTGCACCGCATGGAGATCTGCATCCGGCCCGAGAATGAGCCGTCGCTGCGGGTCGTTCAGAAGCTCGGCTTTCGGTATGAGGGGCTGCGGCGGCGCTACATCCACATCAATGGGGACTGGCGCGACCATTTCTGTTTTGCGCTGACGGTGGATGAGCTGCCGCAGGGGGTGCTGCGCCGCTGGAAAGACGGCCTCGCGCCCGAGTCGGATGCCGCGATTCCCGCCGCCGACCGCGCCAAGGCGGCCATCCCGCTGCGCATCGTCTCCCGGCGCTGAGCCCTCGCTTGCCGGCCCGCCCAAACTTCCGTGAGGGGCGTGAATCTGGTCTCTGAAGTACCGGCCAGGGACCAGATTGACGCCCCTCACGGACCTCGTTCCGCGTGGTGACCGAGGATTTCGTCCTGCCGCTCGTACCGTTATCCCATGGGATTCACAGGACTCGATGGTGGCATCATGGTGGTGCTCGCCGCCGGCCTGTGGCTCGTCTATCTGATGCCGACCTGGTTCAAGCGGCGAGAGTACGCTGCACTGGAAAAGACCAACATTCGTCGCCAGCAGGCTCTCCGGGTTCTTGAGGAGACCGCCCCCGTTCCGGTCGCGGAGCGCGTGGCCGCAATCGTCTCGCCCAATGGCCAGGTGGCCGATCGCGACAAGCTCGCCGAAGCGATTAGGCGGTCGCGGGATGCCCAGGCCGCACGCGTCGCAAGCCGCCAGTACGCGGAGGAGGTTGCGGCCCCCGCGCAGTCTCCGGCCGCGAAGGCCCGCGTCGCGCGACGACTTCGCCGCACCCGCGCGGGCGCCTCGCTGCTGCTGATCGCCGCCTTTGTGACCATCGTGGTGCAGGTATTCCTCATGGTTTCGACCGGCATCGCCGCCGGCGCTTTCACGGTCCTCGGTTTTGCTGCGGTGTCGGGCATTGTGTCGTTCGCGGCGCTCGGTCGGCTCGCGACCATC
>Ga0302202_10001282_pt1 | contig 31111 bp, 26 predicted proteins | sample II_Bog_N3_3_FD_194579 | JGI IMG/M metagenome (GOLD analysis project Ga0302202, IMG submission 194579) | Peat permafrost microbial communities from Stordalen Mire near Abisko, Sweden - II_Bog_N3_3 | ecosystem: Environmental > Terrestrial > Soil > Wetlands > Peat | place: Sweden: Abisko...
GCGGGTTTTATCCGCATTGACCCCGGCTTCGATAATGCCGTTGTTGGTCAACTGACCGCCGCTGGTGAGGCTGATGCGATCCTTGGCCACCAGATTGTTCTGGCTGGTCAGATCGCCCTGGGTTTTAACATCCAGGGTCGTACCGGCATACATCGGTCCTTTAGCTTCAAGGCTGGCGGCTTTGACATTGATCGCCCCGCTCGCCCCGGTCTCGACCATGCTCAGATGACCATTGGCATCGAGCTGGATATCCCCACCACTGGCAACCATCTTGCCGTCAAGTTTTACCCCCACACCGGCCTCAGTACCGACCAGCCGGATAGCACCCGCATACATACCGCCCAACGCCGAAGAGTCGATCGCCAGTTGCGGCGCATCAGCCGGATTCGCCGCACGAGCCGTGGCCTTGAGCGTCTTGGCATCCACATCGTTGGCACCGGCAATGATCGCCAGCTTCTTCGCATTGATCTCGGCATTGAGCTTGGCCGAGCGGGTGATGATTTCGAACTGGTCGATATTGCTGGCGTTCAGGCCTGCACCGTCGATGGACACGCTGCCCCGATCAACCTGATAGCCCGTGAGCTGACCGTTGGTAATCACCGGCTTGCCCGTGGTCAAGGTCGCCTGCGGCGTGTTGATAAAGCCGCAACCGTTGCAACTGATCCCATACGGGTTGGCCACGATCACATGGGCCGACTGCCCCGCCACCTCGGTATAACCGCGCAACTGGCTCGGGCTCGCGCCATTCACCTCGTTGAGAATGATATTGGCCGCCGTGCCATTGAGGTTCTGGTTACCGAGAATGATCCCGCCCAGTTGCGTCGACTGGGTCCGCGCCGTGGCGTTGTTGAGGATGACCCCATTGGCCCCGACGTTGTAATCGGTGAACTGGTTGTGGGACAGCCCCTGGGCATTCGGTGCGGCGATATTGACGATGGGAACGCCATTACCCGCCTGACCCAACGTCGTGCCGCCCCCGCTGACAGCAATCCCATCCGCCTGCACCAGCAACGGCTGCCAGAACATCGCGTTCGCCAGAATAATTGCCAAGCCACGCTTGGGTAGCCCCAGGCAATGCTCACGGTTTTTCAGGGCAGCAGAAGGCTGACCCGCGAGGAAGGCAAACTGACGAACGTCCATGTCGATCTCTCAATGCAACGAGTGCGGTAAGTTGAATTAAAGGAAGAAGTCCATCCGGAAATAGATCGGCGCTTCGCGCTCGGTAATCGGATCCGGTCGCTCCAGCGAATGCGCAAAGGTCACGGTCGCGGCGAGATATTTGCCCCGGGCAAACAGCTCAATCGAATCGCTGGTCATGCGCCCATGCTGTTCGGCGCTGTAGCGGCCGTTACGAATCACGCCCTGGTCATAACCAAGGCTGGTGCCATATTCGGAGAGCACGGGCTGCAACCAGCCCCAGGTCACCGGCCGGCTCCAGCGCAGGTCATTGCGCCAGTAGCCGCCGCTGTCGCCCGACAGCGTCTGATCCTTATAACCACGAATGGAGGACTGCCCGCCCAGGCTCATGCGCTGCGAGCTGAACAACACATCATTGGTGCGCTGGCCGGTCATCAGGCTGCTGAAACTGAACGACTCGCCCCACAGCTTGAACGGTTGCAGGTAGCTGACCGTGGCGGTGTATTTGCGATAACGGGCGTCGGGCAGTCCCTGCCTGAAATTCGCCACATTGTCCTGGGCATCGAAAGCACTGATACCGTCCTGCATCCCCAGGTCCAGGTTGACGAAGGCGCTGCCGATCCGTCGGCCGTGGGTGATGCCGAACTGCGCTTCGCTCAGGCGGTTGCTGCTGTCGGCCAGCTTGCTCTTCTCGATATAGTTGTTGGTGCGCAGGTAGGTCACGCCGGTATTGAGCGAGGTCTTGCTCACGGCGTCGCGGTAGATCACCCGCTCCAGCTTCACCTGGTGGTTCTGGCTGTCGCCGGTCGACTCGAAGTTGAAACCGCTGGCCTGCTGCTGGGAGCGGTAGTCGCTTTCGCTGTAGGTGTAGCTCAGGTTCCACCAGCCGAATGGCAGGTTGTAATAGAGCATGGCGTTGCGCGAGTTCTTTTCCTGGTCACTGACGATGTCATGACCACCGCGCAGGGAAAACTGATCGGCCAGCCCCAGCGGGCTGTCCCAATCGAAGGTCGCACCCACCTGCTGCTCACCGGTAGTTTTCTGTCCGTCGTTGCTGCGCGACAGCCCGGCGCGCCAAGGCTTCTGCGGATTGTTCTTGACCAGCACCTCGCTGCCACCGACTTCCTTGCCCGGAGCCAGTTCCATCTGTGCCTGGTTTGACGGCAGGCGGTTCAGTTGATCGACCATCTGCTCGATCTCGCGCAGATTGAGCAACTCGCCCTGCTTGCCCGGAAAACTCATCGCCAGTTCGCGATCGGACAGGCCGCTGCCATCAGCGCCCTTCAAGCCTTCGAGTTTGCCCTCGACCACCAGCACCTTCAGGTTGCCCGTGGACAGGTCCTGCTGTGGCAGATAGGCGCGACTGGTGACCAGGCCTTTTTCGATGTAGCGATCGGTGATGACCTTGAGCAGCTCATTGAGCTGCGGCACGCCCAGGCATTGGCCAATGTAAGGCTTGAGCAGGCGTTCGCGCTCGCCCGCGGACAGGGAGTCGGCACCTTGCAGGTCAACGCTCTTGATCGGGAAACAGCGGGTATCGGCTGGAGCCGTTGGCGCCACGGGAGCCACCGCTTTACCAGGCAGGTCCTTGAGTTCTTCGAGACGGCGACGCTGCTCTTCGAGCAGGCGGTCCTGGCGATCACGGATCAGGTCCGTATCACCGGGTGTAAGGGGGGCAGCGTGAGCGGTATTCAGGGCACAAATGCACAACAACGCAAGACACAGCCTCGTCCCGAAGACGAGTTGAGACATGTTCGATCCCTCGAAGCAGAACTTGATATCAAAATAATGTCGCGATGCTAGACAGGCAAAACCATGACGTCAACGAATTGTTGCAACTTATTTCATTTTCGACACAATTGATTCCAGGCAATCAAAAGCCGCTCGCGCAGTGGCTGGCAAGGCTCTGAAAGGGGCGGAACAGAGGGATGACAGGGTTCAAGCAGTGCCGTTTGCACGGCACCGCTCTTCAACTTCAGGCGCGGGTGGAGAACCCGGGCAGATTCAGCTTGCGCTCGGCCAACCAGCCAAACGTCAGGCCTACGGTCGTCCAGAGCACCAGCTGGATGCCCAGGGAGGCCACGCGGAACTTCCACAGCAGGACCGCCGAGAAGGCTTGCGGCACTTCATTGATCACCGGGAACAGGGAACCGGCAACCGCCATGATCACAATGTACAGCGCCACCGCCAGGATCGAACCGCCCCAGGTACCGATGGTCGGGATCAGTTTACGCGCGGCGTTGATCGCAATCACCGCGGCAATCACCGACACCAGCAGCATCAGGAAGAACAGCTTGGTGCGCTGCGCGATGGTTTCCGGATCGCCAATCGACGGTGGATTGGGCGGGTATTTCAGACCTGGCACCAGGATCAGCGTGACAAAGGCCGCCAAGGCCAACAGCGCGGCCAGGCCACGCGGCCCGATCTTGCCGACACGCCCGAGGGAGTAGGCAAACACCAGGGCGAAAATCCCACCCAGCGAAACGCTGTACACCACGACACCCGTGAACAAACCGAAAGTGCTCTGCACCTCACGGCTCACCAGTTCCTCTTCTTCCGGAGCATCACCGTGCATGTGCGCCATTTGTTCTTCGAAGGCAATCGCCTTGTCGATTTGCGGCTCACCAAACACCTTGGCAAAGCCAAAGGCAAGAATGCCGGCGAGCAAGCCCACCAGCATGCCGCGAATCAATAATTGACCGGTCATGTCATGTTCCTTGAATCAGTGGCAGGGGAAACCAAGCAGGTGGCGTCCGTCGTGCACGAATTCGTGGACATACATACCCTTGAACAAGGCCGTCGCACCCTGCTCCGCACCGACGAAATAAATCGCCAGCATCAACAGCAGGCCGCCAAAAATGGCCCAGGGAAGAATTTCGCCCAACGGAATGGTGGGCAGGGAAACATCGGTCTGCGTAGCAGCGCTATAAGCCATATGAACCTCCAGGGAAGACGCGTCCCAGTACGGATTACGGATTGGAGAAACAGGGTCTGGCTTACGGCTGATAAACAGACGAATACAGTGGCGCGACCGCGCCGGATTTCAACCGGCTTCCTGTTTCTGAACGAGCAGCATCATTTCGAGGTAACAAAATGATACAAGCCCCGGCAGTGTACGCGTTCAGCCCCCCAGCAGCCATAAAAAAGCCGGAGCACGCTGGCGTGCTCCGGCGGGTACTTCAGGCTAAGTGCTCAGCGCATTACGCCAGTTCTGCACGCAGTTGGCGAGCAGCGCTGACCATGTGCACCAGGGCGGCCTCGGTTTCCGGCCAGCCGCGGGTTTTCAGACCGCAGTCCGGGTTGACCCACAGGCGCTCGGCGGGAATACGCTGGGCGGCCTTGCGCAGCAGGTTGGCCATTTCCGAAGCCTGCGGAACACGTGGCGAGTGGATGTCGTAGACCCCCGGCCCGATTTCATTCGGGTAAGCGAAGGCTTCGAACGCCTCCAGCAGTTCCATGTCCGAACGCGAGGTTTCAATGGTGATGACGTCGGCATCCATTGCCGCAATGGACTCGATCACATCGTTGAACTCGCTGTAGCACATGTGGGTGTGGATCTGGGTTTCGTCACGCACACCGCAAGCGCACAGACGGAAGACCTCGGTGGCCCAGTCCAGGTAATGCTGCCATTGTGCCCGGCGCAGCGGCAGACCTTCGCGGAACGCTGCTTCGTCGATCTGCACGACCTTGATGCCGGCGGCTTCCAGGTCCACCACTTCGTCACGAATGGCCAAGGCCAGTTGACGGGCCTGCACTTCACGGGTCACATCTTCACGGGGGAAGGACCACATCAGCATGGTCACGGGACCGGTCAGCATGCCCTTCATCACTTTGTCGGTGAGGCCCTGGGCGTAGCGGATCCACTCCACGGTCATGGCTTTCGGACGGCTCAGGTCGCCGAAGATCACCGCCGGTTTCACGCAGCGGGAACCGTAGCTCTGGACCCAGCCAAAGCGGCTGAAGACATAACCGTCGAGTTGTTCGGCGAAGTACTCGACCATGTCGTTACGCTCGGCTTCACCGTGTACCAACACATCCAGGCCCAGGCGCTCCTGGAACTCGACCGCATGGCGAATCTCGCTCTGCATCGCTTCGGTGTATTCGGCTTCGCTCAACTTGCCCTGCTTGAACGACTGGCGCGCCAGGCGGATGGCCGCCGTTTGCGGGAACGAACCGATGGTCGTGGTCGGGAACAGTGGCAGGTCCAGGCCGGCGCGCTGCTTCTCGATACGGGTAGCGAACACCGAGTGACGCTGGCTGTCCTTGGCGGTGATCGCAGCAACGCGAGCCTGCACAGCCGGTTTGTGGATGCGCGGCGAGGCGGCACGGCTGGCTTGAACCGCACGGCTCCTGGCCAGCGCTTCCAGGACTGGAGCCGCTTCTGGTTCGTTGATGGCACGGGCCAGGATCGCGACCTCTTCACACTTCTGCACGGCAAAGGCCAGCCAGCTCTTGAGTTCGGCGTCCAGCTTGTCTTCACGCCCCAGGTCGACCGGGCTGTGCAGCAACGAGCAGGAAGGCGCGACCCACAGGCGATCGCCCAGGCGCTCATTGGCGTGTTGCAAGACCGCCAGGGCTTTTTCCAGGTCGCAACCCCAGACGTTACGGCCGTTGACCAGCCCCAGCGACAATACTTTATAAGCGGGCAGGCGATCGAGGATGGTCGGGTATTGCTCAGGGGCACGAACCAGGTCGATGTGCAGACCATCGACCGGCAGGTTGGCCGCCAGGCCGAGGTTCTCTTCCAGGCCGCCGAAGTAGGTGGCAACCAGCTTCTTCAGCGGATCGCGCTGGATCAGGTTGTAGGCACGTTCGAAAGCGTTTTTCCATTCCTGCGGCAGGTCCAGGACCAGGATCGGCTCGTCGATCTGAACCCACTCGACGCCCTGGGCAGCGAGGCGCTGGAAGATCTGACCGTACAGCGGCAGCAGGCGGTCGAGCAGATCGAGCTTGTCGAAATCGCCGCCTTTGGCCTTGCCCAGCCACAGGTAGGTCAACGGGCCGATCACCACCGGCTTGACGTTGTGACCCAGGGCGCGTGCTTCCTCGACTTCTTCGAACAGCTGGTCCCAGCCGAGCTGGAACTGCTGGTCGGCGCTGAATTCCGGCACCAGGTAGTGGTAGTTGGTATCAAACCATTTGGTCATTTCCTGGGCGTGCGCACCGCCGCAGCAGCTGTCGCTGACGCCACGGGCCATGCCGAACAGGGTTTGCAGGGAGGTCTTGCCGTCGTGCGGACGGAAACGCTCCGGGATCACACCGAACATCAGCGAGTGGGTCAGAACCTGGTCGTACCAGGCGAAGTCGCCGACCGGCAGCAGCTCGATGCCGGCTTTCTGCTGCAGGTCCCAGTGCGCCTTGCGCAGCTCGCTGCCCACGGCACGCAGGCCCGCTTCGTTCAGCTCACCCTTCCAGAAAGCCTCCTGTGCTTTCTTCAGTTCGCGGTCGCGGCCAATGCGCGGAAATCCTAGGGTATGGGCCAGTGCCATGACAAAAAACTCCAATGTGTTTGATGGGAGCCATTGTCGACACTCAGGACATACTGAGACAAACTCATTTTAATCCAGATGATCACAAATTCTACTCATGATCATAATCCAAGTGAACCCCCTTCAGATCCAGGTAAACCCGAGAAGCTCGCCACACGCTATATCCTTTACTACATAGCGCCTAATTGCGTAGCTTTAGCGTGCAGCTCATCGTCGAGCCTTCCCACCAGCGAGCGCGAACTGCCCATGCTCCTTCGTCAACTGACCTACCTCGTGACACTGGCCCAGGAGCGACACTTCGGGCGCGCGGCGGAAAAATGCAATGTCTCGCAACCGGCGCTTTCCGGCGCAATCCGCAGTCTCGAACAGGAACTGGGGGTCTCGGTGGTGCAGCGCAGCCGCCGCTTCGAAGGCTTTACCGCGGATGGCGAACGGGTGCTGGTCTGGGCACGGCGGATCCTTTCCGATTGCGGCTCGATGCGCCAGGAAGTCGGCACCGGGGAACTCAACCCCAGCGGCATCCTGAGGTTCGGTGCCATTCCCACCACCCTGTCGATGGTGCCCCTGCTTACCGACTTCTGCCTGCGGCCCTATCCGGACATGCGCCATGAGGTCTACACCCTGGCCACCTCGCAGATGCTGCAAAAAATCTCCAACTTCGAACTGGACCTGGGCATGACCTATCTCTGTGACGGGCGCCTGCGCGAATTCCAGACCCTGCCACTGTTCAAGGAGCGTTATGTTCTGATCACCCGCGATGACAGCGACCTGCAAGGTGCCAGCGAACTGTCCTGGAGTGACGTCGCGCGCCTGCCGTTGTGCCTGCTCACCGCGAACATGCAATGCCGCCAGGGCATCGACGCGGCGTTTGCCGAAGCCGGTGTCGAGGTTTCACCCCGGGTGGAAACCGATTCGATGATGGTCCTGTATGCCCATGTCCGCTGTTCCGGGCTGTGCAGCGTCGTCCCCCACAGCGCCTTGTCGCTGATTGAAATGCGCCAGGAAATCACCGCCATTCCGATCGTCCCGCAACTGCAACGGGAAATCGGCCTGGTGATGCTGCAGCGCGATCCGCAGCCATTGCTGCTGGCATCGGCCCTGGCGATCTTCAGCACCCTGGACCTGCAAACCCGCGTCGACGCCTTCCTGCACGGCTGATAACCCACGCTGATCTATAGATCAGTCCAAGCGATTAGCCAGGGCCGCCTCCCCTGCCGGACTATGCCGATCGAGCAGCACGAACTGCTCGAACCAGCGCGGTGATCCGTGCTGACCTATTCCAATAAGAGGAAGGTCCCCCATGGCGAAGATTGTATGCGTGCTCTACGACGACCCCATCACCGGACAACCCGAGACTTATGCCCGAGACGGCCTGCCCACTCTCGAGCGCTACCCTGACGGTCAAACCCTGCCCACCCCGGAAGCCATCGACTTTGAACCGGGCACACTGCTCGGCAGCGTTTCCGGCGAACTGGGACTGCGTCAATACCTCGAGTCCAATGGCCACACCCTCGTGGTCACGTCCAGCAAGGACGGCGCCGACAGCGTCCTCGACCGCGAACTGCACGATGCCGAAATCGTGATTTCGCAACCGTTCTGGCCGGCCTACATGACCGCCGAACGGATGGACAAGGCACCGAAGCTGAAGATGATCGTCACCGCCGGTATCGGCTCCGATCACACCGACCTGCAAGGCGCCATGGACCGCGGGATCACCGTGGCCGAAGTGACTTACTGCAACAGCAACAGCGTCGCCGAACACGTGGTGATGAGCGTACTGGCGCTGGTGCGTAACTACCTGCCTTCGCACCAATGGGTGCTCAAGGGCGGCTGGAACATCGCCGATTGCGTCGCCCGCTCCTACGATGTCGAAGGCATGCACGTGGGCACGGTCGCCGCCGGCCGTATCGGTTTACGCGTCCTGCGCCTGCTCAAGCCGTTCGACATGCACCTGCACTACATGGATCGCCATCGCCTGCCCGAGGCCGTGGAAAAAGAGCTGAACCTGACTTACCACTCGACCCTGGAAAGCCTGGCCAAAGCCTGTGACGTGGTCACTCTCAACTGCCCGCTGCACCCTGAAACCGAGCACATGATCAACGCCGAGTCGCTGAAGCACTTCAAGCGCGGCGCCTATCTGATCAACACCGCTCGCGGCAAGCTCTGTGATCGGGATGCCATCGCGGCGGCGCTGGAAAGCGGTCAGTTGGCCGGTTACGCCGGTGACGTCTGGTTCCCGCAACCGGCCCCCGAAGATCACCCTTGGCGCACCATGCCCCACCACGGCATGACCCCGCATATCTCCGGCACCAGCCTGTCGGCCCAGACCCGTTATGCCGCCGGCACACGGGAAATTCTCGAATGTTATTTCGAGAACCGGCCGATTCGCGACGAGTACCTGATCGTCCAGGGCGGCGAGTTGGCTGGCGTCGGTGCGCACTCGTACAGCGCGGGCAACGCCACCAAGGGTTCCGAAGAAGCAGAACGCTTCAGGAAATGACGTCGACCTCGACAGAAGCGGGCCAGAAACCTGGCCCCATTCGGCGCCTGCGGGCCCTTTCCCTGCTGTGGATCGGGCTCGGGGCTTTTATAGGACTGGCAGGGCTCGGCGCTATCACCGCCAGCAGCGGGCAACCCCTGCTGATCGGCTCCTTCGGTGCCAGCGGCGTCCTGCTGTTCGCCTATCCGGAAGGACCCTTTTCCCAGGTCCGCAACGTGATCGGCGGACATTTTCTGACCTCGCTGGTGGCCCTGACGTGTTTGCAGGTCTTCGGTCCGGGCCTGCTGCCCATGGCCTTCGCCGGTGCCCTGGCGACGGTGTTGATGGTGGTGACGCGTACCGTTCACCCTCCAGCGGGGGGCAATCCGGTCATCGTCTTCATGACGCAACCCGGCTGGTCATTCCTGCTGCTGCCGACGTTGGGCGGGGCCTGCTGGCTGATGCTGACGGCCTGGCTGTACTGGAAAGGCATTCGCTGGTTGCAGCAATACCTGGGTGCCCGGGTTTAGGCTCTACAATAAGCCCGAACCCGGACCACTCGAAAGGTAGCGCCCCGATGGAACGTCTCACCGCGAAAGACTTTGCCCCTGAACTGCTTGAGCTGTACGACTACTATGTCCACGGCAAGATCAACCGCCGGGAGTTTCTCGATCGTGCGGCAAAGTTCACCCTCGGTGGCCTGGCCGCCAGCAGCCTGCTGGCGGCTCTGAGCCCGAATTATGCGCTGGCCGAGCAGGTGCCGTTTACCGACCCGGATATCATCGCCGAATACATCACCTACCCTTCCCCCAAAGGCAACGGGCAAGTACGTGCCTATCAGGTGCGTCCGGCCAAGGCCAGTGGCAAGGTGCCGGCAGTGGTGGTCGTGCATGAAAACCGCGGCCTCAATCCCTACATCGAAGACGTGGCCCGGCGCGTGGCCAAGGCCGGATTTATCGCCCTGGCCCCGGATGGCCTGTCATCGGTCGGCGGCTATCCCGGCAATGACGAAAAAGGCCGGGAGCTGCAACTGACCGTTGACCCGGAAAAGCTCATGAATGACTTTTTCGCCGCCATCGAATGGTTGATGCAACACGACAGCACCACCGGCAAAGTCGGCATCACCGGCTTCTGCTATGGCGGCGGAGTCGCCAATGCCGCCGCCGTGGCCTATCCGGAACTCAGCGCCGCCGTGCCCTTCTATGGCCGTCAGCCAAAGGCCGAAGAGGTGGTACGAATCAAGGCGCCCTTGCTGCTGCACTACGCCGAACTGGACAAGGCCATCACCGACGGTTGGCCCGCCTATGAGCAGGCCCTGAAAGCCGCCGGCAAAGTCTATGAAGCGCATATCTACGCCGGGGTTAACCACGGATTCCACAACGACTCCACACCGAGGTATGACGAGGCGGCCGCCAAGCTGGCCTGGGACCGGACCCTGGGATGGTTTCGGCGCTACCTGGTCTGACCCGGAAAGCGCCGCGCCCCTGTAGGAGCACAAAAGGACCTGGCCTTTTCAACCGATTGTGCGACACGCCCCTAGCGCCGCCTATGTCGGAGAAATCGTGGCCAGGAGGCCAATCGCAATTGTCAGTATGAGAAATCCACCCAGGAACATCGCCATCTTGGCCATAAGGCCTCCTCAACTATAAGGTCAGCGCATAACGCGGATTGCGTAATGAGTTTACGGAGCAGAGCAAACAGAGGTCCGTGGCCCGGCATCACAGGCTGTAGCCCCGGGCATCTGCAGAAGGCTGATCCGTAGGTTCATTGTCGGTCGTGGGCCGAATACATTACAGAGGCAGATGACGATGAAAAATACGGATCAGAACAACGGCCCGAGCAGCCGTTGCACTTTCACCAGTGCAACCCGAAGGGTCTCCATGTCCACGGAACCCAACGCCAGGCGGATCGCATGGGGCACATGTACGGAGGTCGCGAAAGGCTCGGCGGTGGACACTGAAATCTGCTCGCGCATCAGCGCCATGGCGATCTGATCGGCCCGTACCTCTTCCGGCAGGGGCAACCAGAGAAAGAACGAAGACGGATAGCGAACGCTGCGCAGGCCGGCCAGCAACTCGTCGGCCAGGGCCTGCCTGGCCTGGGCGTCCTTGCGCTTTTGCACCTCGAGCCTGGCGACGGTGCCATCCTCGATCCAGGCGGTGGCAATCGCCGTCAACACCCCCGGGGTGTTCCAGGTGGTCGCCCGGATGGTGCGCTCCAGAGCCGCCACCCGTGGAAGCGGCGCCGCGACAAATCCCACCCGCAAGCCTGCGGCCACGCTTTTGGACAGGCCGGAAACGTAGAGGGTCCGCTCCGGCGCCAGCTCGGCTAACGGCGGCGGCGCTTTCTCCGCCAGGTACGCGTAGGCCGCATCCTCGATAATCAACAGATCATGCTGACGTGCAATCGATACCAGTTTTTCACGCTGATCGGCTGCCATCACCCAGCCCATCGGGTTGTGCAGGGTCGGCATGCTGTAGACGGCACGCACCGGGCGGCTGCGGCAGAGCTGTTCCAGGGCATCGAGATCCGGCCCCTGGTCGGTGACGGGAATCGGCACTATTTCAAGGTGCAGCGCCTGCGCCAACACCTTGAATCCGGGGTAGGTCAAGGCATCCGCGGCGATCACATCGCCGGGTTGCAGGAACGCCATCAGGATCACCGTCAAACCATGCTGGGCACCGCTGACAATCAGCACCTGCTCGGCCGACACCCTCAGCCCCCGCGCCGCCAGGTGACGGGCGACCGCTGCCCGTTCGTGCAGACGCCCGGCATGGGGGTGATAGCGCAGCAAGGACTCCAGGTCGCCGGACAACGCCAACTGGCGCAAGGCCGTGCGCAACTGCTCGGCCTGTCCCGGCGACGAGGGATAGTTGAAATTGAGATCGACCATCCCCCGGGCAACGTCGGGCTGGTCGATGCCCAGGCCGGAAGGCAGGGACGTCTCCCGGACAAAGGTGCCGCGCCCCGTTTCCCCGCTGACCAGGCCCATGGCTTCAAGCTCCCCATAGACCCGGCTGGCCGTCACCAGGGCCAGACCATGGGTGGCGGCCAACTGGCGATGGGTGGGCAAGCGAGCGCCAGGCGGTAAGCGCCCCGAGCGGATATCGGCAGCAAAAACGTCAACCAGTGATTTGTACCGGGAACGAGGCATGGGGCAGATGTATCCATGACAATATTTTGATTGTATCAATACTCAGTCATAGCATGCGCCTCAAGCAACCCGAACCTTGAGCGTGAAGAGAAAATGGAACGAACCTCGCCCCTGAACACCCCGGCGATCGCCAGCAGCGCCCGTGGCTGGCTCAATGGATTTATCGGTGTATTGATCTTCAGCGGCTCGCTGCCCGCGACACGGGTGGCGGTCCTGGAGTTCAACCCGGTGTTTCTGACCGTCGCTCGGGCGAGCATTGCCGGGGTGCTGGCGCTATGCCTGCTGTTGCTGTTCAGGGAAAAGCGCCCTGCCCGCAGCCAACTGCTTTCCCTGGTGGTGGTGGCCATCGGCGTGGTGCTCGGCTTTCCATTGTTGACAGCGCTGGCCTTGCAGTACGTGACCTCGGCGCACTCGATTGTTTTCCTCGGTTTGTTGCCGCTGGCGACCGCCGTCTTCGGTGTCCTGCGCGGTGGCGAACGGCCGCGGCCGGTGTTCTGGTTCTTTTCCGTGCTGGGCAGTCTGCTGGTGGTGGGGTTCGCCGTGTCCCAGGGGCTGAGCGCCTCGCCCCGGGGCGATCTCCTGATGCTGCTGGCGGTGCTGGTCTGCGGCCTGGGTTATGCCGAAGGGGCGAAACTCTCCCGGACGCTGGGAGGTTGGCAGGTGATTTCCTGGGCGCTGGTCCTGTCGCTACCGGTGATGCTCGTGCTGACGGGGTTGCTGGCACCCGCCTCGTTCACGGGGATCAGCACACCGGCCTGGTTGAGCCTGGCGTATGTCTCGCTGTTCAGCATGCTGATCGGTTTTGTTTTCTGGTATCGCGGACTGGCCCAGGGCGGCATTGCCGCCGTGGGCCAGTTGCAGCTTTTGCAGCCGTTTTTCGGCCTGGCCCTGGCGGCGACTTTACTGCACGAGCACGTCAGCCTGGGCATGCTGGGGGTCACGGTGGCCGTGATCCTCTGCGTGGCCGGCGCAAGGAAATGCTCAAGGTAGGCCAGGCTATCGCCCTACCCCCAGCGCTTGAACAGCACGCTGGCATTGACCCCACCAAAACCGAAGCCATTGGAGAGCGCATACTCCATGGGCAACGGCCGGGCCTGACCACGAATCAGATCAAGACCTTCGGCGAGCTCATCGGGGTTATCCAGATTGAGCGTCGCCGGCGCCACCTGATCACGCAATGCCAGAATCGTGAAGATCGCCTCGATCCCTCCCGCAGCACCCAACAGATGCCCGGTGGCGGATTTGGTCGAACTGATGGCCGGGCCACCCGCTGTCCCGAACACCGCCTTGATCGCCGCCAACTCGCCCTTGTCGCCCACTGGCGTCGAGGTCGCGTGCGCATTCAAGTGCTGGACCTGGGACGGCTCGATACCGGCCTGGCGCAGTGCCTGCTGCATGGCACGACGAGCACCATCGCCATCTTCCGGGCCGGCGGTCATGTGATAGGCGTCGGAACTGGTGCCGTAGCCGACCAATTCGGCGAGTGGCGTGGCACCACGGGCCAGGGCATGTTCCAACTCCTCGATCACCAACAGGCCGGCACCCTCGCCCATGACAAAACCATCACGGGCCTGATCGAAGGGCCGGGAAGCGAGTTGCGGCGTCTCGTTGTAATCACTCGAAAGCGCCCTGGCCGCCGCAAAACCCGCCAGGCTGACCCTGTGGATGCACGCTTCCGCGCCACCGCAGACCGCCACGTCGATCTCTCCCGCGCGGATCATCCGGGCCGCATCGCCGATGGCCTGGACACCTGCGGCACAGGCGGTCACCGGAGAACCCAATGGCCCCTTGAGACCGTAGCGGATCGAGACGTGACCGGCCGCCATATTGCTGAGAAACGAAGGAATGGTGAACGGCGACAGACGCTTCGGTCCCTTGCTGTCCGTGGTGCGCACCGCTTCGGCAATGGCGGGAAAACCACCGACACCCGAGGCAATGATGGTTGCCGTGCGTTCCTGCGCCTGCGGAGAGTCAGGAGCCCAGCCGGCCTGGGCCAAGGCCTCATCCGCCGCCGCCAGGGCGAACAGGATGAAGCGGTCCATCTTGCGCTGCTCCTTGGCGGACAACAGTTGATCCGGATCGAAGCCGGCCTCCGGGTCCTGGGCACGGTCCTGGACCTGGCCGCCGATACTGATCGACAGGTCGCCGATCAACTCCGCCGGCAACTGTCGGATACCGGACTGTCCGGCCAGCAGGCGCTGCCAGACCTGTTCGACTCCACAGCCCAACGGGGTCAGTGCGCCCATGCCGGTGACGACGATGCGTTTACTCATGACGATCCAACTCCTTCCGTTTCTTGAGTGAGGTAATGGCTTGTGGACGCTACTATCATCATGAAAGTAACATACCTGCCTCACAAATATCCGAGCGCCCCGACAGGAGCCACCATGCAACGCAAAACCCTGAGCCATGCCGAATGCCCGGTTGCCCGCAGCCTTGAGCGGGTAGGCGAGTGGTGGAATATCCTGATCATGCGCGACGCCCTGCATGGTCTGAAGCGCTTCGACGAATTCTCCCGCAGCCTGGAAATTGCCCCTAACATGCTGACCCGGCGCCTGAATGCACTGGTGGAGGCGGGCCTGCTCGAACGCGTGCCCTACAGCCAGCGTCCGCTGCGCCATGAATATGTGCCGACCGCCAAGGGCGAGGATTTTCGCGTGGTGCTGATGGCGTTTGTCGAATGGGGCAATCGCCATTACGCGCCGGAAGGCGAAAGCGTGCAGATCGTCGAACGCGAGAGCGGACGACCGTTGCAATTGATGATGGCGGATATCGCCGATGGGCGTGCGGTACCGTTGAACCGCAGCACAGTGCAGGCCGGGCCGGCGGCCAGTGAGCAGATGCGTCAGCGGCTGGGATGATCTGAGGTACGAGAAGGAAAATGGCAGGGGCGGCTGGATTCGAACCAACGCATGGCAGGATCAAAACCTGCTGCCTTACCGCTTGGCGACGCCCCTGTAGCTGTTGCGACGAGTGCTGAACACTCGCTTGTTGATCTTGCAGCTTGCGAACCCGAGAAGGGTCACTGCAGGAGTGCGCGGAAATTTATCAACTTTCGCAGCGTCTGGGAAGCCCCAAGGCGAACAAATTTGTTTTAAAAACAGCTACTTATTCTTGACCTCGGTCGGCCACCGTCCGTTTGAGCTTTCTGAACGCCTGTGGCTCCCGGACACGCATGGCCAGCAGCAGCGCCGTGCCGCGTTTCTCGGACAAGGGTGCGCTCAGGGATTCGCTATGAAGCGCTGCCAGTTTGCCGCGCAACCTGTGCATTTCGACCTGCAACTGGGCGTACGCGGCCTTCGTCAACATGCCATGGGCAAAGTCCAGGGTCTCGTCGGCAACGTCGAAGCGGCTTGCCATAAAATCGGGTAGCCCCCGCTGTACAAAGAAGTGCCGGATAGGTCCGTCCGGCAGCCAGTCAAAATCCCGTGCGACCAGCAGCCTGATTCGGTTTCCCGGCTTCAGGTCAGCCAGGCCCATCCGCTCCAGTACCAGCAGGTGCTTGATGCACTCGGCTTTCGACAGGTGATAGGCCGACACCATGTCTTCCAGCGACCATTGATTCAACGCACAGACGGCCGGGCCATCGCTGGAACCGTGCTCATTCAATCAAAGTCGCTGATCAGCACATCGTCTCGCACATCGCAGCCAGAGCAGAAGCGGCTGTGTAAGCACTCCTGCCCCTGAACGCTTAGCCATTGCGCCTGGATAAGGTCCTCTGGCGAAGCCCAGCCCTCGCCCCATCGGCGCAGGGCGGCGGCTCACTCATTTCTCATCGTTGCGTCTGATACCGAACTGATACCGAAGTGATCCCGCCATGGCCTGGCGCCATGAGTGCCACCGCCCCCATATTGACTCGCCCCGATAAGGCCAAGACCCAACTCAATAACGCAATGATCAATTAACCAACCACTGGGCAGGAGCAAGCCATGAATGGCGAAATAGACACAGCCAAAGTCATCAAAACTGCGGATTACAAGAAGCTCAACGGCGATCTCGGCCATGGTCGAAACCGCCTCAGCGCAGCCCAGCCACCGAGAGAACGCGTATTTGATCCGGCATCCAGCGCAGGCATCCAGCGGCACACAGACACACGTCGCGAAGATTACTCATCGTTCTACAAATCGATTCTGGATTATCGTCGCGAAACAAAGCTCGAATTCAATACGACTGCCAGCTATGGCAAATTTTCCGCCGAATTTCACTTCAACTTTGAAAGTAAATACACCTCCCATCAAGACAACACGGCCGCCGTGCGGACCCTGCGCCTGGTCTTCGGCGGCGCGAAGCTCGACGCGGTCTCGGCCGCGGTGCTTTCGTCCAAGTTCAGCGCAGAAGTCGACCGCCTGCCTACGCTGTTCAACCACGAAGAAGCGCATAAATTCTACAGGTTCTTCGACATGTTCGGGACCGACGTGGTGACCTCGATCTCTCTGGGCGGCAATCTGTACTTCCAGGTCCTGGTGCAGAAATCCAAAGTGACGGAGCTCGAAAAGATCAAGGTCGAGCTGGAGGCCGAGTACGGCAGCTTCTTCAAGGCTGACGGTTCGATCGATGATACGGTCGAGCGCAAGCAGTACATGGAGAGCCGTGAAGCCTCAGTCACCACTGAGGGCGGCAACAACAACATCTTCTCCGACGCCATCTTCACGAAGCCGGTGAGGTATGCCGACAAGACGAACGATTGGGTGACTTCCGTCGGGGAAAAACCGGTCGTCGTCGGACGGGAATTCAAGCCGGTCTACGCTTTCATTGCCGACGACAAGCGACGCATCGCGGCACAGACGGCCTTGGACCACTATCTGGGCCGCAACCTGAACGTCCATTCGACCTGGGCTTACAGTAGCCTTACCGTCGGCAACATGACACGGCAAGAATCGGCCGCCGGTGCCGTCGGCAGGCCCGGTATCAAGGTACGCGTGATCGACCGCAAGACGCTGGAGGGACGGGAAGAGTATTTCGCGGCCCCCGCTATCGGTAGCGCCGTGTCCGACATCAACCAGTTCTGGAATACGTTCAAGTCCGGTGTCGAATCCATGGGACTCGAGCGCGCCATCGTACTGCTGGCGACGGAATTCTGGCCACGGGAAAGCCGCTACAGCCCGCCGGATCACATCATCGCTTTCCTCAGGCATAAATGCGGCGGCTCGGAGGCGACACTGCATCGCTGGCGCGATGATTCCCTTCGCTGCGTGCCATGCCCCTATGCCGGCGTCAGCTATGGGCTGATCGGCTACGGCAGCGGCACCTTCCAGGACAAGGGTGGGGATGCCTACGTGATCGGCTTCGGCAATCCGGGGGAAACGCTGCGGCTGGAGCTTCAGATTTCCGCTGACCTCCATACCCATGAAGACGGTACGGCGAAGGTCACTTGCAACGATATCTTCCAGGGGGAAGCGATCCGTTTCCTGAAGTTCCGCAGCCAACATTGGAGCACCTGGCAGATCGCCGTCGACCCTCATGTCCCGGAGCGCATCATATTGGAAAACGATAGTGCGGGTGATGCCAGCCAGGCACTGTGGTACGCGCAGCCGGCAGGGCCAAAATACGGCATGCACCCTTTCTACTTGATCAACGCCCAGACCTGCGGCGTTCTGCAATGGGACAGTGGCGGAGCGGCCGAAAAGGCGGAAGCCGTGCTGCGCCCCTTCACCCCCAATCTCGACATCAACCTGTGGGACCTGCGCTACCCCTTTATTTTGTGCCTGTCTTACCAACCGAGCTGGGACCTGCGTGCCTTTGAAGATCGGCGCGTGAAAGTGGCGTCGTACCGGAGCGAGGACACAGAGCTGCGCTGGTCGCCAAGTGAAGTCAGTCGTGTGCTCTGACCCCTGTTTGCTCCGCCCCCCTATTTGAAAAGGAACATTGAAATGCCTAAGGGATACCAGTCGTTTCTGCAGAAATCGACCCGCATTACCTACTGCAGCAAAGAGAAATATGCCAATCACGACCTCTCTGCCGTATGGGTGGCCGATGCATTGAAGCACTTCAAGATCGAGGCCTCGGACACCAAGGACTACAAATACCCTCTCGACAGCCAGCCGACCCGAGCCACGATCTGGCCGACCTGACCGCAAGCGCTCCAGGTGCCGTGAAGGACGGAGACGGCCAGCCACTTCGTCGACAGACGGGGATTTCAAGAACCGGCTCTTGATGGCTAATGCCAGTCAGCTTGGCTGACTGGCATTAGCCGCTGCGAGAACTGCTGCGATGATCCGCACTGTGCTTATCCGTTCACTAATCGCCGCGCCAATCGTATGAACGTATGGGGGCACGACGGTACCGTCCCGTGGTGATGACTCACCAGTGCGCCCCGTCTCCACACATCAAGCTTTGAGTGTTCCGGCCGATCTAACCTGTCAGAGGGCGGAAAAGCCCTCATACTTGCGGTTTGATCTTGCGGTTTGATATGGAGGAGATTGCTCAATGCTTGCACCCATCAACAGGATGCTGGAAAACATCAGCGTCAGGACCAAGCTCGCCATAGGATTCGGCGTGGTCATACTGCTGACCCTGTTGATTGCAATGACCGGTTGGCTGGGGATCCAGTCACTGAGCAACCGCAGTGACCGAATCCTGGATATCGCCAAGCTGAACGATCTGGCCAAGGACGTACGTATCGGGCGCCTGTCCTACACACTGACCGCCGACCCACAGCATGCCGCGAACGTGGTCAAGCTCCTGGACAGTCTCGACAGTCACCTTGCCGAGAACCGCTCGACCTTCGTGGCCCCGCGAGATCTTGCGCAGATCGAATCCGCCAACGATTCGGTCAAACGTTATCGCACACACTTCAACGATTTCAGCCAGGCCATCCAGGCCCGCGATGCTACGCGCGCCGTGTTTGGCAATCATGCCGACGCCGCCGTGGCCGAACTGCAAAAGCTCAAGGACGGCGCTGCATCGGCGAGCGGCAATCAGGCCCAGATCGACGCAGTCGTCACCGCGCAGATGCTGGTCCAGCAAGCGCGGTTTCAGCTCAGGGGCTACAGCTACAGCCTGAAAGCCGAGCTTGAACAACCGGCCAAAGAGGCCATCGACCAGGCCGGCGCTTATATAAAGACCCTCAACGAGTTGCTGCCATCGGCCCAGCCTGAAAGCCTGCAGCGCCTGCAACAATCGATGGCTGGCTATCGCGCCACCGTCGGCCAGTTCGCCGAAGCCCAGATCAGGGCGGAGAAAATCCAAGCGCTGCTCAACGATGACATCGCCATTCTCTTTGCAGCGAGCAAGCAGTTGGCGCAGAACCAGGCCGAACAGCGCCTCGCTGACGTCCTCAACGCCCGCAATTGGCTGGCAGGTGCCTTTCTGGCGACCTTGCTGCTCAGCATCATCGCGGCCTGGACCATCACCCGCCTGATCGTCGGCCCGCTGGCGGAAACCCTGCGTCGGGCCGAACGCGTGGCCGCCGGCAACCTGAGCGGTGACGTTACGGTGTCCCGTCGCGACGAACTCGGCGCGCTGCAACTGAGCATGCAGCGCATGACGCTCAATCTGCGTGAACTGATCGGTGGCCTGCGTGAAGGCGTCGTACAGATTGCCAGCGCCGCCGAGGAACTATCAGCGGTCACTGAGCAAACCAGTGCCGGAGTAAACAACCAGCGCCAGGAAACCGATCAGGTCGCCACCGCCATGAACGAAATGGCCGCAACGGTCCAGGAGGTTGCGCGCAACGCCGAACAGGCCTCCAGCGCCGCCGTCAGCGCAACCCGTGAAGCCCGCGAAGGTGGCGAGGTGCTCGGCCAGGCCATGAACCAGATCGACAAACTGGCCCATGAGGTCAATCACTCGACCACGGCCATGGGCGACCTCAAACAGGAAAGCGACAAGATCGGCAGTGTCCTCGATGTCATCAAGTCCGTCGCGCAGCAGACCAATCTACTGGCATTGAACGCCGCGATCGAAGCAGCGCGGGCCGGGGAAGCCGGGCGCGGCTTTGCGGTGGTGGCCGATGAGGTGCGCAGCCTGGCACAACGCACCCAGACCTCGACCGAAGAAATCGAACAACTGATCAGCGGGCTGCACAGCGGTACAGAAAAGGTTGCCAGCAGCCTCGAGAGCAGCCGCACCCTGGCGCAAAGCAGCGTCGAATTCACCCGCCGGGCCGGCGCCTCACTGGACGGTATCACCCAGTCGGTACAGGCCATCGAGTCGATGAATCACCAGATCGCCACCGCTGCCGAGCAGCAGAGCGCAGTGGCGGAAGAGATCAATCGCAGCGTGACCAGTGTCCGCGAGATTTCCGAACAGACCGCAGCCTCCAGCGAGCAAACCGCGGCGTCCAGCGTCGAACTCGCCCGGCTCGGGGCTCACCTGCAGACGCTGGTAGGAAAATTCACACTCTGAGAAATGGCGTGGCCGATCGGGTCGGTTTACTCGTAAACCGTCACCCGATTGCGCCCGTTCTTCTTCGACGCATACAAGGCCTGGTCCGCCCAGGCGATCAGGTCGGCGTGACTGATTGAAGGCAGGCTCAGGTCGGCCACCCCCAGGCTGATGGTGAAGCGGATACTCTGCCCTTCATGCACGACTTTCAGGTCTTCGATGGCCTTGCGCAAGCGCTCGGCAAAAAAGCGTGCGCCGGCCTTGTCGGTGTCCGACAGCACCACGCCAAACTCCTCGCCGCCATAACGCCCGGCCACGTCGCTGTCGCGCACATGCTCGCGGACCAGATCGGCCACGTGCTCGATCACCTTGTCCCCCGCCTGGTGGCCATAGGTGTCGTTGACCCGCTTGAAGTGGTCGATGTCGAACATCACCAGGCTCGTGGCATTGCCATAGCGCTGGTTGCGGGCATAGGCGGCCTTCAGGCTTTCTTCCCAATGCCCACGGTTGTACAGGCCCGTCAGGCGGTCGGTGCTGGAGAGTTTCTGCAACTTGGCATTCGCCGCCTGGAGCTGGTGGCGGTTGGTGGCCACGTCGGTGACGTCATAGATCACCAGGCAGATATGGGTGATGGTGCTGTTGGTGGAGCGCAACGGCAGCAACGTGGTGTTCTGGTACATGAAGTCTTCCTGGCCGGTGATCGGCTGGTAGTTCTTGAACCGCACCAGGTAAGGCCGCTGCTCCCAGATGGTGAACGCCGGCGTGCCCAGGGTCGCGACACTCTCCACCTTGCGGCTGAACCACTCGCGATCGACTTCGGGAAACAGGCTGAAGAAAGACTGGCTGTTGGCGTCCTTGGGCTGCACCCCGGAACGGTTTTCCATAAAGGTGTTCCAGACCTGCACGCAGTAGTCGCGGTCCAGCACCACCACGCCGACGTCGATGCTCTGGACAATCGCCAGCAACCAGTGAAACTCGTTCAGATCGAGAGTGTCGTTCATGGCTCAGCTCATCAGGTAGGCGAGTTTGTCGGTCAACCGCTGGATGGAGTCTTCCGTGAACAACAACAGCAAGTCGAAATGAATATCGTGCCCTTCCAGGCTGTAGCTGATTTCTACCGCCAGGGTCTTTTTCCAGCGCTGCTGGTTGACCCGGATCAGTTCGTCGATGGCCGCGTGTTGCCCGAGAATCTGCGGGTGGCCCTGGGAAAACACCACGTCGATCTGCTCGGCAATACTGCTCAGGCACGCGCCGATCAGCACGCTGGAGAGGTCCAGCAACATTTCCAGGTCCGAATACTCGGTGCCCTGGCGCTGCATCAACTGCGCCATGTCGGCGATTTCCGAGTCATGGAACATCAGCAAGGCTTCACCGGCAATCCCGCTGCCGATAAAGCCCTGGCAAATGGCGGTGAGCTGGTTGCCGTTGCCGGCATCCATCAGCGCCATGTGCAACTCGCCCACTTCGAGGATATTCACGTTCGGCACCGGCAAGTGCACGAACACGCCCAACACCTTGGCAATCAGTGCCGCCGCACGACCGATGGCGACGTTGACCGTTTCGCGAAAGGCATCGCGAAAGCTGATTTCAGCCGTTGGTTCAGGGCGAGCAGCCAACTGCGCCTGGCCGGGGGCATTCAGCAGCCCCAGCCGGTCGAGGGTCTCGCGCAGTTCGTCCTGGTCGAAGGGTTTTTTCAGGAACGCCAGCGCACCCAACTCGTGCACCCGGCGTACGGCCTCTTCCTGGACGTCACCGGAGATCACGATCACCTGTGCCTGCAAACCTTCGGCACGGATCGCCGAAAGCACCTGGTAGCCATCCATTTCCGGCATGGTCAGGTCGAGCAGCACCACTTGCCCCAACCCCTTGCGGATGGCATCCATCCCCTGTCGACCATCGCTGGCCTGGGTAATCGAGACCTGCCAGTCTGTCGGCAGCGCCCGTAAAACCTGCTTACGGGCCATGTTGGAGTCATCACACACAAGTAGGGGAATCACTGACACAGACCGGTGCTCATCTTATTGGGGTATCAGGGAAAGCATTAATGGCATGATGCCATAACTTTTACAAAACATGCTCAACGTACAGGTTTTATTGAGAACTACGTCCGATATTCCAGCAGCTTAGGCGCAATCGGACCTCAGGGGATGGCTTAGGTCAACGAAGTGGATCGACGGTGTCACTCGGCGGGCATCTTATGGACGCAGCGAAAAGCGCTCGCGATAGGCCTGCGGCGTGATGCTCATGGCCCGCAGAAAGCTGCGGCGCAGGGTTTCCTCGCTGCCGAAACCGCAGCGGGTGGCGATCCGTTTGATCGGCAGCGCGGTATCGCCCAGCAGGCGCCGGGCGGTTTCCACGCGGATCTGCTCGATGGCCCGAGCCGGTGTCTGCCCGGTTTCGGCGCGGTAGTGACGGACGAAACTGCGCTCGCTCATGCCCGCCTGCTGCGCCAGGATCGGGATCGACAGGTCCTGCGCCAGATGTTCGGCGATCCAGGCCTGCAAATCGCCGAAGCGGCTGCCGGCCTTCTGCAAGGACAAGGTGGCACTGAATTGCGACTGCCCGCCGGGGCGTTTCAGGAACACCACCAGATGCCGCGCGACCTCCAGCGCCACCGGACGCCCCAGGTCCGCTTCAACCAGGGCCAGGGACAGGTCGATACCCGCCGTCACCCCCGCCGAGGTCCAGACCGGACCGTCATTGATAAAAATCGGATTGGGCTCGACCCGCACCCGCGGGTACTGCGCCGCCAGTTGTTCGCATCGGGTCCAGTGGGTCGCCACCCGCCGCCCGTCCAGCCAACCGCTGGCCGCCAGCAGGAACGCCCCGGTGCAGACTGAAGCGACCCGGCGCGCGCAACTGGCCTGCTGGCGCACCCAGGCCACCAGGGCCGGGTCCTCGGCCGCCGCATAGGTGCCCCAGCCACCGGAGATGATCAGGGTGTCGCAAGGCACGCCCGTCGCCGGCAAAGGGTTGGCCACCAGGGCCAGCCCCGCCGAACTCATCACCGGCTCGCGCTGGTCGGCAATCACACTCACGGCATAAGGCAGCGGCAGGCCTTCGGCACGGGCCAGATCGTTGGCCGAGGCAAAGACCTGCAGCGGCCCCGTGACATCGAGCACCTGCACATTGGGGAAAGCCAGGATGCGGATCGTTCTGGGTGTGCTCATGGGAGTTGGCGTGAAACGTGGGGTCAATGGCGGATACGCCAAAGCCTACGGAACTACAGTGAAGCCGTCCAGCCTTGCAGGACCCGCTTATTTACTTCCAAGGAGCTATTACATGACGCTGCATATCGGCTTTCTGTTGTTCCCCAAAGTCCAACAGCTCGACCTCACCGGCCCCTATGACGTCCTGGCCTCGTTGCCGGATGCGCGGATCCACCTGATCTGGAAGGACCTGGCTCCCATCACCTCCAGCACCGGCCTGGTCTTTACGCCGACGACGACCTTCGAAGACTGCCCGCCCCTGGACGTGATCTGCATTCCGGGCGGTGCCGGCGTTGGAGCGTTGATGGAAGATGCCGAGACCCTCTCGTTCATCGTCCGCCAGGCCGCCCAGGCGCGGTATGTCACCTCGGTCTGCACCGGCTCCCTGGTGCTGGGCGCCGCCGGGCTGCTGCAAGGCCGCAAGGCCACCACTCACTGGGCCTATCACCACCTGCTGGCGCCTCTCGGTGCAATCCCCGTGAAAGATCGTGTAGTACGTGACGGCAACCTGTTGACCGGCGGCGGCATCACCGCCGGGATCGATTTTGCCCTGGCCCTGGTCGCTGAACTGGTAGGGGCGCAAGAGGCCCAGGCGATCCAGTTGCAGCTGGAATACGCCCCGGCGCCGCCGTTCAACGCCGGCAGCCCGGAGACGGCGCCCGCGGACGTGCTGGCGATTGCCCTGCAACGGGTGGCGGAGCCGCAAAAGCAGCGCGGCCTGATCACCGAGCGTGTTGCCCAGCGTTTGAAACAAGTGGGTTAATCGCGCTCCCACTGCATATCCAGCAATGCCGAGCCCAGGCTCTTGCCGTGGGCATCCAGCGCCAGGGAACGGGTCACCCCGCCCCGAAGGATGCCCGGCAAGACGAAGTTCAAGGCCCGCACGCCCGGTATCGCATAACGGCGTACCGGTCCGGCTGCCGGATCGAGCAGCGGCGCAAAGTAGTCCGCCACCCGCTCGGCCGTCAGCCATTCGCATAACCTGGGGTAGTCCTCGACCCGATAGGCGATCACCGAGATATTCGAGGTGTCGCCTTTGTCGCCCGTGCGCGAATGGGCAAAGGCGCGCAATTCCAGACCGCTCATGACCGCTCCTCCAGATGAACCGTTGCCGTCAGGTTTTCCCGTGGCAACAGCAGCGACGCCACCGCCACCACCTGCCGCACACTCTTGCTCGCACCGCCGCCGCCCGACGGGCCGTTGGTGTACAGCGTCTCCACTTCATTGCCGACGCGCAACGCATCGGCCCGCTCAACGCAACGCGCCGCCACCCGCAAACGCACTTCCCAGGGTTCGCCCTGCCCTCGTGCACTCAGCGCTTCGCCATACAAGGCATCCACGCCAATCAGTTCCGCACGGACTTCCTCGGTTTTTACGCCGATGATTTCCAGGCGCTGCAAGACAATTTCCCGCGCCAGTCGAGCCCGGGCCAGGGCACCCGGACCACCGTAGGACATCTGTCCCTCACCGATCCAACCGTCCAGGTAACCTACCGAGACCTTCAGGGTTTCCGGACGCTGGCGCCCGCTCGCGCCCTGCACGCCGACCCGGTTCACGCCCTCCTCGACAAAACTCACACCCTGGAAGTCCGCCGTGACATCCGGCGTCAGATAGGCCGCCGGGTCATGCACTTCATAGAGCAACTGCTCCGTGCAGGTCGCCGCGTCCACCCGACCGCCGCTGCCGACGACCTTGGTGATGGTCGCCCGGCCCCCGGCATCCACCTCGGCCAGGGGAAAGCCCAGGTGCGCCAGGTCCGGCACCTCCTTGACGCCCGGGTCGGAAAAATAACCGCCGGTGATCTGCCCAGCGCACTCCAGCAGATGGCCGATCAGCGTGCCACGGCCCAGGCGCGGCCAATCGTCAGCCGCCCAGCCGAACTCGAAGCACTGCGGTGCGAGGAACAGCGATGGATCGGCCACCCGGCCGGTAATCACCACATCGGCATCGGCCGCCAGGGCCTGGATAATGCCTTCAGCCCCCAGATAGGCATTGGCGGAGACCAGCCGGTCGCCCAACTGCTCGACCCGCAAGCCGTTGTCCAGCAAACGGCTCGGCTCGGCACGCAGCACCTCAAGCACATCGTCACCGGTCACGGCGGCAATCCTGAGTCCGTGCAAGCCCAGCTCGGCGGCGATCCGCCGGACCTCCCGCGCGGCGGCCAGGGGATTGGCCGCGCCCATATTGGTGATGATCCGCAGACGTCGCCCGGCACCGGCCACGAACGGCAGCACGCGCTCCATCCGCTCACGCAGCAAAGGGTCATAACCCGCCTCGGGATCGCTGAGCCGGGCCTGCTGCGCCAGGGCAATGGTCCGCTCGGCCAGACATTCGAACACCAGGTAATCCAGCTCGCCCTTGGCCGCCAGTTCCACCGCCGGTTCAATGCGGTCGCCCGAATAGCCGGCACCGGAGCCGATACGCAAGGTTTTCATCGCAAGGTCCCTCATTTCAAAAGATGCCCAGAAGCAACGCCGTCAGGGTCATCAGCACCGAGGCGGCGAGCAGGAAAGGAATGGTGAAACGCTGGTGATCGGCCAGTTCGATCTTGCACAGGCCCACCAGCAGAAAGGTCGCGGGGGTCAGCGGGCTGACCGGGAAACCGGTGGTGTGCACACCCAGCAAGGACGCCTGGGCCACCTGCAACGGCTCCACGCCCAAGGCCTTGCCGACCTCAGCGATCACCGGCATCACGCCGAAATAAAACGAGTCCGGATCGAACAACAGGCTCAGCGGCATCGACAGGAAACCCACCACCGCCGGAATCAGCTTGCCGTGGCCGGCCGGGATCTGCGCCACCGCCACTTCGGCCATGGCCTTGAGCATGCCGGTGCCCTGCATGATGCCGGTAAAGACCCCGGCCGCCAGGAGAATGCTGGCCATGGTCAGGGCGGTCTTGGCATGCGCATCGATGCGGGCACGCTGGGCATCGACATTCGGATAGTTGAGGCACAGCGCAACCACGGTGCCGAGCATGAACATCACCACCGGGTCGACCCAGCCGGCGATCATCACCGCCATCACCAGTACCGTCAGCAGCAGGTTGGCCCAGAACAGCCGTGGACGGCGCAGGGCCTCTTCATCCGCGCTGATCACCCGGCTCGGCACGCTGCCCGTGGCCAGGCCAGCGCCCAGGCCCAGACGCTGCTCTTCACGCCGGCCCAACCACCAGGCACAGGCGAAGACAAACAGCAGACCGACGATCTGCACCGGAATCAACGGCTGGAACAGGTCCGCCACCGGCACGTGCAACGCTGCCGACGAACGCAGCACAGGGCCGGTCCAGGGCAGGAAATTCACCCCGGCGGCCATCGCCGCGACACAGGCCAGAATGCGCCGGTCGATGCCCAGCCGCGTATACAGCGGCAACATCGCCGGGATGGTCACCAGAAAGGTCACCGCCCCGGAACCGTCGAGGTGCACCAGCAACGCCAGCAAGGCCGTGCCCATGACAATCCGCGTAGGCCGCGTGCCCACCGTGCGCAGGATGCGGTCGATGATCGGGTCGAGCATGCCGGCATCCGTCATCACCCCGAAAAACAGGATGGCGAACACGAACATGCCGACCACCGGGGCCACATTCTTGATGCCGGTGACGATAAAGACACTGGTTTGCAGACCGAAACCACCGAGCAGCGCGGCAATGATCGGCAAGGCGATCAGCGCGACCAGGGGCGAGAGACGCTTGCTCATGACAGCCGCAAGCAGACAGACGATGGTGATGACACCCAGCGTGGCGAGCATGGGAAGACTCCGGGGCCGCTCGACGGCGGACAGTTATTGTTTTCCCCGGAGTATTGGAACGCGGTTAAGCTTTGTAAATTGGAATGTTCACTCCCATGCATTCGGAAAAACAGAATGAAGAACGCCGTCCAGCATATCCGCGCCTTCCTGACGGTCGCCCAGACCGGCAACTTCGCCCGCGCCGCCGCCGTGCTGCACCTTTCGCCCTCGGCGCTGACGGTACAGGTCCAGCAACTGGAAGAGTGGCTCGGCGTCACCCTGCTGGAGCGCAGCCCGCGCCAGGTCAGCCTGACCGGCGCCGGCCAACAGGCCCGTGGGCCCATGGAGAAACTGTTGCTGGACCTGGACAATATCGTCAGCGGCTCCCGCGACCTGGCCAGTCTGCAACGGGGCGTGGTAACCCTGGCCGCCTTGCCGTCGATCTGCTCCGGCGCCCTGCCACCGGTCTTGAAGCTGTTTCGCCAGGCCTATCCCGGTATCGAAATCCGCCTGCGGGACGTGGTCGCCCAACGTATCGACAGCCTGGTACGGGAGAATGAAGTGGACTTCGGGCTGGGGGTACGGGCCCGGCTCAATCATGGCCTGGATTTCGAAGTGGTCATGGTCGACCGCTTGTGCCTGTTCCTGCCCGACGAACACCCACTGGCGCGCAAGACCACGGTCAACTTGCCGGACCTGAGTGGCCAGCCGATGATCCTGACCGGACGTGACAGCAGCGTGCGCGAACGGGTCGAGCAACTGTTCGACGAACAAGGCCTGACGCTGGTGCCGGGGCTGGAAGCCAACTACATGTCCACGGTCCTGGCGTTGGTGCGCCAGGGGCTGGGCATGGCGCTGTTGCCGGAATCGGCGGATGACGGCCTCAGCGGCCTGCAAAAACGCCCCGTGGAACACCCCGGCGTCAGCCGCGAGATCGGCCTGATCAGCCGCAGCGGCCAGCCCCTGTCCCCCGCCGCGACGCGCTTCGTGGCCTTGATTCGGCAAGGCCTGGACCCGACCCGGTCTCTTGAAAATCCCTGAATCACTCAGGCAAACCGCGCGCTAGAACGTCAGTGAATGCTTGCGATCCAGGCTTTCGCCAAAGCCGCGAATCACCTCCAGCAGCGACTTCACCCGCAGTGGCAGACTCCCCGCCGGGTACACGGCGTGCATCTGCGGACTCTCGCCACTGCTGGAGGTGAGCTTGTATTCGGGGCAGACCCGGACCAGGCGCCCCGCCTCCACCTCGGGTTCCGCCAGCCAATCCGCCAGGCGGGCAATGCCGACACCCGCCAAGGCCGCGTGGAACACCGCCGCACCGGAGCTGAAACGAAACTTCGGATGCACCCGAAAGCTGATGGCCTGCTCCTCGCTGCGAAAATTCCACTCCTTGAGGATCCGCGGCGCGGTATGCAGGATCAGCGAATGCGCCTCCAGCGCCTCGATGGAATCCGGCATGCCGCGCCGCTCCAGATAGCCGGGGCTGGCATACAGGTAACGTGAATAACTCCACAGCGGAAAACCGATCAGGTCACTCGATTGCGGAAACGCACCACGAATCGAAAAATCCAGCTTGCTCTTGGCCGGATCGATGGTCTCATCGGTGAAAATCACATCGACGTTCACGTCCGGATAATGCTCGCAGTACTGCGCGATCAGCCGGGGCAAGACCCCGTGCCCGAGAAACTCGGGGGCGGAAAAGCGAATCCAGCCGTGGGCCAGGCCGCTGAGACCGGCCAGGTCTTCATCCGCCTCACGTTGCAGATCCAGCATTTTGTAAGCATGAGGTAGGAAACGTTCACCTGCCTCTGTCAGGCTCACGGCATTCGACGAACGATTGAACAACTTGACCCCGGCACTTTCCTCCAAGGCCTGCACAGCTCGGGTCAGCGAGCTGGGAGAGCGTCCCAGGGTACGCGCCGCGGCAACGAAGCTACGCTTGCGCGCCACCGTCGCGAAGGCTTCCAGCTCCCCCAACATATCCAGGGCCATTCCCCACCTCATTGCACTTTTCACAATGCGGCATTGCAACACAAAAAAAGCCCTTCCGTTAGCCTTCCCGTTCAACCCACAGGGACGTAGGCAAACAGGAGCAAACGGACGTGTCAAAGCTGGATGAAATAGTCGGGAAATCTGCGGCGCTTATCGGTGAAGAAATTCGCGAATGGCTGGGGAAAAAGTCCGCGACCTCAACCCGACAGGGGATACCGCAGGTTCATGTATCGTTCGAAGAACAACGTGGCCTGCACGCCGGCCTGGCGTCGCTGGCGGTGACCGACAGCGCTTCGGGCATCCGCTGCATGCCGGCCCTGGGCCAGTTGCTGGAGAGCACCCTGGGCACCGAGAAAGTCCGGCAACTGCGCGACTTTCCCCAGTCCCCTGAGGTGGCGATGATCGTCCGCGGGCTGCCGGTGGACCTGCAGCTACCGCCCACCCCCTACGACATGACGCCGGGTATCGAGCACCTGCCGGTGATGGCCGGGGCGATCCTGTCCGTGCTGCAAACCCTGCAAACCCGCCCGGTGGCGTACGAAGGCGAAAGCGACGACACGGTGTTCCGCCATGTCTCGCCCAAGCAACAGCGCGAGAGTGAAAAAAGCTCCTATGGCTCGCGCATGGACCTGGGCATGCATGTCGACAACCCGCACCTGCCCCTGACCTGCGAACCCCTCGCGCGCTTGTCGGCCTGCCCGGAGTACCTGTCCCTGACCGGTCTGCGCTGCGAGCTCGGCGTGCCGACAAGCATCGTCGCCATTGCCGACGTGCTGGCCATGCTGCCAGCTTCGGTCGAAGAAGAATTGTCGCGGCCGCACTTCGCCATCCGCCGACCGGCCTCCTTCGGCAAACAGGGTAATGTGCTGGAAAACGTCCCCCTGCTGTACAGAAACGCCAGCGGTGGCCTGTATTGCCGCTACAACAAGGCCAGTGTCGCCGCGACCTGCGCCAACGCGCAGTTTGCCCTGCAACTGTTCGCCGCCGCCGCCAATCATCCCGATGTCGTGCACCAGATTCTGTTGCAACCGGGGGACATGCTGATCTTCAAGAACCAGCAAACCCTGCATGCCCGGGACGGCTTCACCCCCCGCTACGACGGCCGCGACCGCTGGATGCTGCGCGTCTTCGGGGTCAACGACCCGGCACGCGTGGTGCCGCTGGACCCTCACCAACCTTTCATCGTCAGAGCCTGATTTCATGGTCGATATTGCCATCCTTTGCGTTTTCGCCTTCTCCGCCGGTCTGATCGATGCGGCGGTGGGCGGCGGCGGACTGATCCAGATACCCGCGCTGTTCAACGTGCTGCCCACGGCATCACCGGCAGCGTTGCTGGGTACCAACAAGGTCGCGGCCGCCTGCGGCACCGCGTTCGCGGCCCGGTCCTTCGTACGCAAGGTGGTAATCGACTGGAGCCTGGTGGTCCCGGCCGCCTGCGCGGCCTTTGCCATGGCCTTCTTCGGCGCGGCCACGGTGTCCTCCGTGCCCCAGTCGGTGATCCGTCCGGCGGTGCTGGTGCTGATCGTATTGATGGCCATCTACACCTTCTGGAAGAAGGACTTCGGCGCCCTGCACAAACCCATGCGCATCGGCACCAAGGAAA
>Ga0302202_10001286_pt1 | contig 31076 bp, 25 predicted proteins | sample II_Bog_N3_3_FD_194579 | JGI IMG/M metagenome (GOLD analysis project Ga0302202, IMG submission 194579) | Peat permafrost microbial communities from Stordalen Mire near Abisko, Sweden - II_Bog_N3_3 | ecosystem: Environmental > Terrestrial > Soil > Wetlands > Peat | place: Sweden: Abisko...
GTTCTTCCCGATCTTGTAGATGCCCGGACGGTCACGGGCCTGCCCGGAATCCGCCACGTAGACGCTGCCGTCCGGGTCCACGGCCAGCCCCGATGGCGTGTCATAGCCCTCCAGGGGGGCCGCCAGGACGGTCAGGTCCGTGGTTATCGCGTATACGGCCCGCCTGGCGGAATCGGCCACATAGACGATGCCGGCGCCGTCCACGGCCACGCTTTGGGGCGTGCCGTAGCCCCCTTCCGGGGCCGGCAGCCGCTCCCAGTGCCCTGGGCTGCCGATGTCGATCCGGAACACGCCGGGAGCGCCGGGCGCGAGCGGATCGGCCACCCACAGATGCACCCCGGCCGGGTCCACGGCCACGCTGGCGGGCGCGCCCAGGAGGCCGGCCGGCACCAGCACGGTGCTCACCAGGCCGGCGGGACTGATCCGGCGGATCACGCCGTTGCGACTGTCCGCCACATAGACGTCGCCGGCCTGGTCCACGGCCACGCCGCAGGGCCGGTCGAACCGGGCCGCGGCCCCGGGGCCATCCAGGTAGCCCGCTCCGGAAGGCAGCCCGGCCAATCGGGACAACGCGGGGGCCGCCGTGGCCTTGGCCAGCAGCAGGCCGCCGGCAACCAAGGCGCCCGGGCTCCCCGCCCCAAAGCAGGCGGGCCACTGGAGCAGGAGGAGGGCGCCCAGACTTGCCGATCGTAGGATCCTGAAGCCATGCAGCATGGGGAAGCTCCTCCCGGATCCAGCCGTCACGGGTAGCAATAATTAATTTATTGCATGCGTTTTGGCTGTCAAGTGCGCTCCGCAGATCGCCAGAACGCCCCATTCACCAGGCTGCCCTTGCCCCGCGCGATCCGGGCCCAGCCCGGGCCCTCATACAAGCCAACGGCCCCGCGGAGCGGGGCCGTTGGATCGGACCTTGGTTCGGCCAGTGGCTGGGTCTACTTCACGCGTTCCATGAACGTGCGATCCACGGTGTTGACCCGGATCTTTTCACCCGCCTCGATGTAGGGGGGCACGCCGACGGTGACGCCGTTCTCCAACTTGGCCGGCTTGTAGGATCCGGTGGCGTTGGCGTTCTTCATGACCGGCTCGGTCTCCAGGATCTCCAGCACCACGCTGGGGGGCAGGGTGAGGTTGAGCGGGTTGCCGTCGTGGAACTCGACCTCCACCTGCATGTTGGGCTGCAGGAAGGCGGCATCGTCGCCCAGGAACTCCTTGGACAGCTCGATCTGCTCATAGGTCTCGTTGTTCATCAGCACGAAGTGCTCGCCGTCCTCGTACAGGTATTCCATCATGTGCTGCTCGAGGCTGACCTTGTCCACCTTCTCGGCGGAACCGAACCGGTTCTCGCGGTTCAGGCCGTCCTTCAGCCGCTTCATCTTGGTGGCGATGCGGGCGGGCAGGTTGCCCGGAGTCTGGTGCTCCACCGAGGTGACCCGGCAAAGCTCGTTCTCGAAGTTGACGATCATTCCGGCCCGAAGCTGGACAGCGTTGATGAACGGCATGGATGCTCCTCTTTGGCGTGCGCGCGACGATCATTCCGGCATTGCAAACCCGCAAATACCAGTAGCGGCCCCCGAGGGGTAACCCAGGGGCCGCTCGTTTACTGGTGGGCATACCAGGGTTCGAACCTGGGACTTCTACCGTGTGAAGGTAGCACTCTACCGCTGAGTTATACGCCCGCGGTTCATTAGAATAGCAACTCCACAGCGATTGTCCAGAGGGAAATTCGCGGACGGGTCCGTCCTCCCGGGCGGGTCGGTTTTCCCGATACACTGGCTGGGGTTCGGCCGGGTCGGCCGGATCCGGTGAAGCAGGCGAGGTAGACTCTTGATCCACTCCTTCCAAGGCATGGCCCCCCGGATCGGCGGGCGGGTATTCGTAGCGCCCACCGCCACGGTGCTGGGCGACGTGGTGCTGGGGGACGATGTGTCCATCTGGTTCAACTGCGTGCTCCGGGGCGACGTGAACGCCATCCGCATCGGCGCCCGCACCAACATCCAGGACCTGTCCTGCCTGCACGTCACCAACCACCGCTGGCCGCTGCTGGTGGAGGAGGAAGTCAGCATCGCCCACAACGTCATGCTCCACGGCTGCACCATCCGCAAAGGCAGCCTGGTGGGCATGAGCACCACCATCATGGACGGCGTGGAGGTGGGCGAGGGCTGCCTGGTGGCCGCCGGCTCCCTGCTCAAGGAGGGGTTCCAGGCGCCGCCCCACACCCTGGTGGCCGGCTGGCCGGCCAAAGTGAAGGGCGAGCTGACCCCCGAACAGCGTGCGCTGGTGGAAAGCATCTGGCCCCGGTACGTGCGCTATAAGGAGGCCTTCTTCAAAGACGGCTGGGATATGGCCGCCACCCGGCCAGCGCCTTTCCCGGAGCCCGGCTTCGCCGAGGGGCACCCCTTCCCCTGAATCCGCAGAAAATGACCACATTTCGCTAGCACAGGGGGCGGGGTGTGCGGCTAGACTTTCCTTCTAATTATGCCAAACCCCCTGAATCCCCTACTGATCTTACGCGTCCACACCGATCTTCGGCTCGGCCTGGGGCATGTGGCCAGGGCCCTGGTGCTGCAGGAGCAATGGCGCGCCCTGGGCGGTTCCGCGTGCATCGCCGTGTCCGGCGACCAGCGCGCCCGCCGCATGGGCGCCGGCCAGCATCCGCTGCTGGACCAGCCCCTGCCCTGCCCCGCCGTGGACCTGGGCGAGGATCAGTACGCCGACCTGCCCGCCACGCTCAAGACCGAAGGCGCGGTGGTGCTGGTGGACCACTGGGAGGCCACCCAGGCCGAACTCCAGGCCCTGCGTCCGCTCAAGGTGGCGCTGATGGAAGACGAAGGCGATAGCCATGAGCGGGCCGATCTGCTGTTCCAGCCCTTCCTGGAAGGCGTGAGCTGGCCGGTGGCGCCCATGAAGCTGGTGAACGGCCGCAAGGTCCGCCCGCTGGAGACCCAGCACGGCGGCTGCCGGATCCTCCGCGGCGCGCAGTTCATCGTGGTGGACGGCCAGGCGCTGCAGGCCCGGCCCCGCCGGGAGCCGCTGCAGCCGCTGGCGGTGCACAAGCTGCTGGTGAGCTTCGGCGGCACCGACGGGCCCGGACTGGCCCGGCGGGCCTTCGAGGTGCTGCGCAACCTCACCGCCACCGGACGCTGGACCGGCAGTTGCACCCTGCTGGCCCCCCAGGGGCTGGAGGTCACCCCCTTCCCCGGTTGCCGGATCCTCCCCGGCCTGCCCGCCCTCACCCGGGCCATCCCCGAATTCGACGCCCTGTGGTGCGCCGGCGGCCTCACCCTGAGCGAGGCCATGTGCCTGGGCGTGCCCGCCGCCACCTGGGGCCAGAACGAGCGCCAGCACTTCATGCTGTCCGACATCGCCCTGCACAACGGCTGCCTGGACCTGGGCCTGGGCACCGAGGCGGCCCCCGCCGCCACCGCGGCTTCCCTGGAACAGTGGCTTGGCCCCGAAGGCCAGGAAGCCCGCCAGGAGCAGGTGCGGGACGGCATGGCCCTGGTGGACGGCATGGGCGCCAGCCGGGTGGTCCAGGAGCTGTGGGCCCTGGCCGCGCAGTGATGTCTCATATGACAAAAACATCCCTTGACCCTCGACGCCTAAGGCGATAAGGTTTCCTTTCTGCGCACCCGATGACGGGTGACGCCTTGATATGTCCTTACGGAAGTTTCGGAGTTTGGCCATGAGCACCTTTTTCCCCAAAGGCCTAGACAAGATCACCCGCAAGTGGTTCGTGGTGGACGCCACGGGCCTGCCGGTGGGTCGGTTGAGCACCGTCGTCGCCGACGTGCTTTCCGGCAAGAGCAAGCCCACCTGGACCCCCTTCCTGGACATGGGCGATCACGTCGTCGTGATCAACGCCGCCAAGGCGATCTTCACCGGCAAGAAGAACTCGACCAAGATGTACCGGCGCACCACCACCCAGCCGGGCAGCATGGTTGAAGTGCGGGCCGACGTGCTGCGCAAGACCTTCCCGGGTCGCATCATCGAAAGCGCCGTGAAGGGGATGCTGCCCAAGGGCCCCCTCGGCCGTGCGATGTATCGCAAGCTGAAGGTCTATGAGGGCGCCGAGCATCAGCAGGCGTCTCAGCAGCCCGAACCCATGACCATCAAGCTGTAAATCTTCCGAGGCTACTTAAATGGCGATTTCCCAAAACTACGGAACTGGTCGGCGCAAGTCCTGCACCGCCCGCGTGTTCATGCGCCCCGGCACCGGCAAGGTCGTGGTCAACGGCCGCACCCTTGAGAACTACTTCCCCAACGCCGTGCTGCGCATGGTGGTGCACCAGCCGCTGACCCTGGCCGACCTGGAGAACAAGTTCGATCTGGTCGTCACCGTCGCCGGCGGTGGTCCCGCCGGACAGGCCTCGGCAATCCGCATGGGCCTTTCCCGCGCGCTGCTCGGCTACAACGACCAGCTCAAGAGCATGCTCCGGCAGGCCGGGCTGCTGACCCGTGATCCCCGCATGAAGGAACGCAAGAAGCCCGGTCAGATGGGCGCCCGCCGTCGCTTCCAGTTCTCGAAGCGCTAGTATTTGGTACCGCTTTTCCAATACGGGGAGACATGTTCTCCCCGTCTTTGTTGATGACGGACGCCGTTCCCCGGAGCGGCGTCGATTCGGGCGGGGGACGTCTCCTCCGCCTTCCATCCCAGGCGCGGCGCTGCTGCCGCAAGTTTTAGGGAGGCCTCACATGGCTGCCATCCAGATGAAGGAACTGCTCGAAGCCGGCGTGCACTTCGGTCACCAGACCAAGCGCTGGAACCCCAAGATGAAGAAGTACATCTTCGGCGCCCGCAACAGCATCTACATCATCGACCTGCAGAAGACCCTCCGGCTCTGGAACCAGGCCGCCAACTTCCTGACCAAGAGCGCCAGCGAAGGCAAGACCTTCCTGTTCGTGGCCACCAAGCCCCAGGCCCAGGAGCTGATCGCCGAGCAGGCCCAGCGCTGCGGCGCCTACTACGTGAACAACCGCTGGCTGGGGGGCATGCTCACCAACTTCAGCACCATCAAGAAGTCCCTGGACAAGCTCAAGGAGATCGAGGCCACCCTGGCCGATCCCGCCCGCACCGCCTCCCTCTCCAAGAAGGAGATCCTCACCATCACCCGCAGCAAGGAGAAGCTGGAAGCCTCCTTCGCCGGCATCCGCGACATGCGCGCCGTGCCCGACGTGATCTTCGTGATCGATCCGCACCGGGAGGACATCGCCGTCACCGAGGCGGTCAAGCTGGGCATCAAGCTGGTGGGCCTGGTGGACACCAACTGCGACCCCGACAAGATCAACTACGTGATCCCCGCCAACGACGACGCGATCCGTTCCATCCTCCTGTTCTCCGAGCGGGTGGCCGATTCCATCCTCGAAGGCCGCCAGTCCTTCCAGGACAAGAGCGAGAACGACGAGATGAAGGCCATGATGGCCGAGAAGGCCGAAGAAGGCGCCGAGGCGTAGGTTCGCACCATCCAGCGGCCAGGGGTCGGCCCATCCAGGCTGGTTCCTGGCCGTTGACAGTTCAATCCCAGATCAACCACAAGGAGATTCCCATGGCCTACACCGCCCTGGATGTCAAAGCCCTCCGCGACAAGACCGGTCTCGGCATGATGGATTGCAAGAAGGCGCTGGAAGAGAACGGCGGCGACATGGACAAGGCCATCGACTACCTGCGCAAGAAGGGGCTCGCCGCTTCGGCCAACAAGGCCAGCCGCATCGCCGCCGAAGGCATCGTCGAAGCCTACATCCACCCCGGCGGCCGGGTCGGCGTGCTGATCGAGCTGAACTGCGAGACCGACTTCGTGGCCCGCACCGAGCCGTTCCAGCGCCTGGTGCGCGAGATCGCCATGCACGTGGCGGCCCACGACCCCGCGCCGCAGTTCGTCACCAAGGAGGAGGTCACCCCCTCCTTCCTGGAAAAGGAAAAGGAGATCGCCACCTCCCAGGCCCTGGCCACCGGCAAGCCGGCCAATGTCGTGGAGCGGATCGTCGAAGGCAAGATGAACAAGATCTACGAGGAAGTCTGCCTCCTGGAGCAGAAGTTCATCATGAACGACGATGTCACGGTCGCCCAGTACCTCTCCACCAAGACCGCCGAGATCGGCGAGAAGCTGAGCATCCGCCGCTTCACCAAGTATGTGCTGGGCGAGGGCCTGGAAAAACGCAAGGACGACTTCGCCGCCGAAGTGGCCGCCCAGTCCGCCTCCGCCAAGTAGGACATGCCTCCATAACCCACGAGCACACAGGCGGCCAAAGGGCCGCCTGTTCTCTTTTCGAGGTTCCGCATGAGCAAAGTCGCATGGTTGTTTCCTGGCCAGGGTTCCCAGGCCGTGGGCATGGGTGTGGATCTGGCCGCGGCCGAACCGGCCGCGAAGCAGGTATTGCAGGCGGCCGACGCCGCCCTGGGCTTCCCCCTTTCGGAGCTGATGGCCGGCGGCCCCGAGGACCAGCTGAAGCTCACCGAGCACACCCAGCCCGCCATCCTCACCCACAGCACCATGGTGGTGCGCGCCTATGGTGAGCGGCTGCCCCGGCCCGACTTCGTGGCCGGCCACTCCCTGGGCGAGTACAGCGCCCTGGTGGCGGCGGGCGCCCTGACCTTCGAGGACGCGGTGACCACGGTGCGCGCCCGTGGCCGGGCCATGCAGGTGGCCGTGCCGGTGGGCGTGGGCGCCATGGCCGCCATCCTGGGCCTGCCCGCGGCGGACGTGGAGGCGGCCTGCCTCACCGCCCAGGCCCAGACCGGCCAGGTGGTGGTCCCGGCCAACTACAACGGCCCCGGGCAGGTGGTCATCGCCGGCCACGCCGAGGCGGTGGAGGCGGCCATGGAGCTGCTCAAGGCCCGCGGCTGCCGGAAGATGATGAAGCTGCCGGTGAGCGCCCCCTTCCACAGCCCGCTCATGGAGCCGGCCCAGGCCGCCATGCTGCCGGTGCTCCAGCGCCTGGCCTTCCGGGCGCCGTTCTGCGCCCTGGTGAACAACGTGGACGCCGCCGTGGTGAACGATCCGGAGCAGCTCCGGGACGGCCTGGTCCGGCAGATCCCGGGCGCCGTGCGCTGGGAGGCCATCACCGCCCTGCTGCTGCGGGAAGGGGTCACCACCTTCCTGGAACTGGGTCCCGGCAAGGTGCTGTCCGGGCTGGTGAAGCGCCAGGCCAAGGAGGCCGGGGTGGAGGTCCAGACCTTCGCCATCGCCACCCCCGAGGACGCCCTGGCCGCGCTGAACTAAGATGAAGGGGACCGCCCGTTCGCTGCGCTCACTCTGCGTCCCCCTCACGCTCCCCACATCATGCCCGGGCGGAGCCCGGACATGATGTCCACCTCCCTTGCCATGGACCTGGTCTACCTGCACGGTTTCGCCTCGGGCCCGGACGGCGCCAAGGGCGCCCATTGCCGGGCCTGGGCGGCGGCCCGGGGCCTGGGCTTCCATGCCCCGGACCTGAACCTGCCGGACTTCGAGCACCTGACCGTCACCGCCCAGGTGGCGGCGGTGCAGGCGCTGCTGGCCGGGCTGGACCAGCCGCCGGTGGTGGTGGGCTCCAGCATGGGCGGCCTGGTGGCCGCCGCCGTCGCGGTCCGGGGCGCGGCCATGGCCCGGATGATCCTGCTGGCCCCGGCCTTCGGCTTCGCCCGGCGGCGCCTGGCCGGGCGTCGCTGGGCCGGCTACCGCAAGCGCGGCACCATGCCCACCTTCCACCACGCCGAAGGCGCCTGGCGCACCCTGGGCCCCTCGCTGCTGCCGGATCTGCCCCTGTGGCAGGACGACGACCAGTGGCAGGTGGCGGTGCCGGTGACCATCCTGCACGGCCGCCAGGACGCGACCGTGCCCCTGGCCGAAAGCGAGGCCTTCGTGGCCCGGCATCCGGGGGCCGTGCTGCGCATCCTGGAGGACGACCACGGGCTGCTGGCGCCGGAGTCCCTGCGGGAGCTGGACGCGCAGCTGGAGGCGGCGTTCGCCTAATCCGCTTTATCCTGTCCCAAGGCGGCCCGGACCGTGCTCAACAGCGCCTGGTAGCGGTAGGGCTTCGGCAGAAACCTGCAGAAGCCCTCCGCCTTCAGGGCACTGGCCAGACTCTCAGGGTCGAAACCGCTGCTGAGGATGATGGGGGCCTCCGCACCGGTGAGACGCAGCTGCCGGCACGCTTCCACCCCATCCATTCCGGGCATGGTGAGGTCCATCAGGATCAGGCGGATCCGCGCGCGGTTCGCCTCGTAGACCCCGAGGGCCTCCAGACCGTCCCGTGCCTCCAGCGTATCGAAGCCCATCCGGCGGAGCGCGCCCACCGCCACTGCCCGGAGGGCATCCTCGTCGTCCACCACCAGCACCGTGCCTGCGCCGCAGAACGCCTCGGCCTGGCCACCGGCGTCCGGCCCCGCCCCGATCTCGCCCATCGGGGTCCCGGCGGGGTCGGCCTGGGCCATTTCGGCAACGGCCGGGAAGAGCAAACGGAAGGTCGTGCCCACCGTCTCTTGACTGGTGAGCAGGACCGCTCCCTGATGAGCCTGGACGATGCCCCGAACCGCCGAAAGCCCGAGACCCCGCCCGGTGAACCTGGTCGTGAAGAAGGGATCGAAGATCCGTTCCTGGATGGCGGCCGGTATCCCGGGACCATTGTCCGCCACTTCCAGCCACAGGTGGGGCCCCGGGCGCAACTTCTGGCCGCCGGGCAGGCTGGCGAGATCCCCGGCGCGGAGATCCTGGGTCCCGGTCCGGACGGTGATGGTCCCGTCCCTGGGACCCAAGGCTTCGGTGGCGTTGAGCACCAGGTTCACGATCACCTGCTGGATCTGCGCCGGATCTCCGGCCATGAGGAGGGGCTCAGCGGCGGGTCGCCATACCAGGGTGGCCCGCCGCAGCAGGGTGGCCCGCAGGAGCCGGACCACTTCCTGGGTTTGCTGGTTCAGATCCAGGGTCCGCGGCTTCCAGGTCCGCTTTCCCGCATAGGCCAGGATCTGGGCCACCAGAAGCGAGGCCCGGGAGATCAGTTCCTCCACGGCACAGAGGCGGGCCATGCCCGGCCCTTCCGGGTCCTGGCCGAGCCGGAACAATTCCAGATTGCCGAGCATGGCCCCCAGGAGATTATTGAAATCATGGGCGATGCCCCCGGCCAGCAGGCCCAGGGACTCCGCTTTCTGGGCCTTCTGGAGCCGGATCTCCAGGTCGACCTTCTCGGCCTGGACGCGTTTGCTTTCGGTGATGTCGGTCAGCACGAGACGGGTCAGCACCGGGGCCTGGGGATCCGGCCCGGGGCCCTCGTCCGGGATGTGGGTGGCCGTGGCCATCAGGTGGGCCCAGAATCCCGGCCCAGCCTTTCCGGCCATCCGCAGATCGCAGGCATAGGGGGTCCCGGTCTGCCTGAGCCGGCGGAGTTGCAAATAATGGGTGTCCTGGTCCTCCCGGCTGATGAACGAGGTGATCGGCAGCCCGGTCAATTCCTTCCGTGGCACACCCAACAGAATGGCAGCAGTGAGGTTGGCTTCCTGGATCAGCCCCTCAGCCGAGAGGGTGCAATAACCGACCGGGGCCTGGTCATAGAGATCGAGGTAACGCCTGCGCGCCGTGTCCAGGTCCCCCTGGACCCGGCGCAATTCCTCGTTCTGCATCTCCAGCTCGATCTTGTGCACGCGCAGCTCGTGGAACATCCGCCGGAGTTCTTCCGGAGTCACCTGCTCCATGCTCTCGGTTTCCTGGGCGGCTGCTGCCACCGCGAGCGATTCGGCGCTCCGGCGGAGGTCGGAGGCTTCGGGGCGAGCATCGCTGGCAGTCAAGGCACACCTCCATCCGGTCAGCCATTGGGCCCGGGGATTCATCACGCTTTTTTCGAAATTATTTAAGATTAAAGACAATAAAATCCATCCATAGGAGATCGGGTGGCGTGATCGGCGAACCGTTTGGGAAGCATCAGCCCAGGCTCCACTCACCGGCCACTAACATGGGTCGAAATTATCCCATTGCAACATAATGTAGTCATAGCGAAGTCCTGGCCAGTGAACTCCAGCGCGGCCTGGTGGGCTTCAGCCCCCCCATCCTCAATGTCCTTGAGGGCTGGCTGCTCTGCCACGTCCAGTACGAGGACCAGGATCTGGCCCGCTTTCTGACGGCGCAAGGCCGTTGAGCATGCCTGGGCAGGGCCGGCTCACCCCTCAGGCCCGCGCCCCCCCCTCCCACAACCGCCGCAGCTCCGCCACCACCCGCGCCACGCCGATGCCGTGCATGCAGGCGTGGCGCGGCTGGGCGTAGACCTGGCCGGGGGGGGTGGGACAGGGGCCCAGGCCATCGGGGAACATGGAGATCGCCGCGTCCTCCCGGAAGCAGGGCTGGCAGGGCAGGTCCAGGCTCAGGTTGACGTTGTGCGGGTAGCCGCTGGCGGAATGCTGGGTGCTGCCCCGGGAATTTCAAGGAACCGGCGATCCCATCGGCGCACCTTGAAGAACCAAAGATCTTGACCAGGGTCGGAATTTCCCCGAACCGTTCCGCCCAAGTCTTGATGGGGTGCCATCTGTCGTCCATGGGAGGTGCTCGTGTCAGGTCACGTCTGTCTTCTGATCGCCATGGATCTGCTCCTCGCCGCCGTCAGCCCGGCTGATCAGAACCCCCGATCTTCCGCCCCAAATGCCAGAAAGGCCGAATCCGGCCCCGGCGCCCTCGCAATCCAGGGATACGCCGATGGCCAGCGGCCTTCGGTCCGCTCCAGGCATCCCCGCGGTGCCCCAGCGGATGGGACAAAACGGGCTTCCATTGCTGCATCCCGGAACCACGCCATCCGGGTTCTGGCTAGTGGCGGCAGGGATTCGCGATCTGGCCCAGCGGAAGTTCGGTATGGTTCCGATCCAGCCATCCCACGGCCTGGACCTCTGGGTGTGGGCTGGGCACCCATGCCCCCAACAAGAGCAGCCAACCTGCCGGGACTATCGGTGGACCACCACCTGGCCGAACAGCCCGAAGTACCGGAACTCGGCTCCAGCGGCAGCAAAGGTATGCCCAGCTATCGCTTCACCCTCCTGGACGCGGGGCTCAAGGTGGAGGACACACCCCTGTTCTATGTCTCTCACCAGGGTACAGAGGCTCGCTTCCACTTGACCTACAACCACCAGGAGCGCTCCCTTCCGGACCTCTTCCATTCTTCCAATGTCGGTCCCAAATGGATCCACAACTGGATGTCCGCGGTCAAAGTATCTGGGGCAAATCCCAAGATAATCTATTATTGTCACCCCGAGGGAGGAACCCTTCAGCTGGACGGATCGCCAGGGTCCGGCGCCGCTCCGACCGGGAAAGGGTGGAGTCGCCCGGCCTTCCGCTCGGGCCGGCGATGGCGGCTCCTGGAGGTAAATGGAGGACAGGTATTTCAGGTGCTCCATCCCGACGGATCCCAGGAGGAGTTTGGCCCAACGCAGGACGCTGGCCGTTATCTCCTCGCCAAGACCATGGACAAGATGGGCAACACAACCACCTTGACCTACGATTCGGAAAACCGGCTGATCGCCGTGACAGACCCCATGGGCAAGAGCATGCGCATGGAGTATCAATGGCCAGTCGATCCGTTGAAACTCAGCCGAGTGTTCGACCCCCATGGTCGCTCCTGTGTTCTGAGCTACACGGGAACGGGCATGCTGGCCTCCATCACTGACATGGCCGGGTTCACGAGTTCATTCAGCTATGGCGGCCCCCAGGAAGCCGGCACCTATCCAGCCGATTTTCTCAGTGCCATGACCACGCCCTATGGAACGACCCGATTCGCCATGGGAGAAACCTACGAACGGCGGTGGGTGCAGGCCATTGACCCCTCCGGGCTGTCGGAAAGGGTGGACTACCGGCAGAAGGCTCCGGGCATCGCTGGCTCCGAAGCGCGGGCCCCGATGGGAATGACCAACTCCGGCCTCAGTCAGCGGAACAGCTTCTATTTCAACAAACAGGCCGCGGCCACGGAGCCTCTGGACTACACCAAGGCCAGGCTCTACCACTGGCTGCTCGGACCCGAGGGCTCCCAGTACAGCACCCCGGTGCTCGCAAGCGAGAAGGCTCCGCTGGAAAGCCGCATCTGGTACCTCTACCCCGGGCAGACGGACGCCACCCGGATCGGGACGTCCTCCAAACCTTCCCGAACGCTGCGCCTGCTGGATGACGGTACAACCCAAAGTCGTAGTGCCAGCTACACCCCGCTGGGCAAGATCTCCCGGAGCACCGATGCAGCCGGGCGGGTCACGGCCTACGACTACAGCGATGACGGACTGGATCTGCTGCAGGTACGGAACCTCACCGGAGGCCGGAACGAGACTTTGGCCACCTGCCGATACGGCGCCCAGCACGTCCCCCAGGCCATCACCGATGCTGCCGGACAGACCACCACCTTCACCTACGACTTGTTGGGACACATGACCGGTGTCACCAACCCGAAGGGTGAACGGACGATCCTGAGCTACGACGGGCAGGGTTACCTCGCTCGAATCGACAGAGCCATGGAAGGCGCGACCACCCTGTTTACCCACGACACCATGGGCCGGCTGACGGCAGTCACAGGCCCGGATGGGACCACCACGGCCTTCGACCACGACGCCCTGGACCGGCCCATCAAGGCGACCTACGCGGATGGAACCTCGGAAGAGCAGGTCTACGATCGCCTAGATATCGCCAGGGTCCGGGACCGATCCGACAGGTGGACCGTCATGTCATACAATGCCCTGCGCCAACTGGAAGAGGTGCAGGATGCTGCGGGTCGGGTCGCCCGCCTGGGCTGGTGCAACGGTGGGGGCATCGGCAGTCTCACGGATCCCAGGGGTCGGACCACGACCTGGCACCGGGATCTCCAGGGCCGAATCATTAAAAAGGGCCAAAATGACGACACTGGAATTTCCTATGCCTATGACCTTGCCGGACGCATGAAGCTGCGCACCGATGCCAAGGGACAAATCACCAGCTATGCCTACTTCCCGGACGACCGCCTTCGGCTGGTGGGCTATGCCAATGGCCAGGTGGCCACTCCATCCGTGCGATACACCTATGACCCGAACTATGGACGGCTGGCGACGATGAGTGACGGCACAGGCACGACCCGGTTCGCCTACCACCCCATCGGCCCAGTGCCGATTCTGGGGGCTGGCAGATTGGCTTCCGTGACGCCCCCCATGACGCATGGAATGACCACCTTCGCCTACGACGAGCTGGGCAGGCAGGTGAGCCGCTCTGTCGATGGCATCGCGGAAACCAAGCGGTTCGATGCTCTTGGCCGTCTGACCGGGTTAGTGAATGGGCTGGGATCATTTGCCTACGCCTACCATGGAGCCACGGACCGGATCTCCATGATGACCTTCCCCAACGGACAAACCACCCATTACACCTACGATCAGGCCCCAGGCCCAGGCCGCCTGATACGGATCACGAACCTCAAGCATTCCGGAAGCAACCTTTCCAGTTTCGGGTACGAGTACGACCCCAACGGGCGCATCAGCCGTTGGAGCGCGCAGGCTGACGCCCAGAGTCCAAGGGTCTTCGGGTTCCAGTACGACGCCGTGGGCCAACTGCTGGGCGCCACCCTGGGAGGCCCTGGGCGCCAGGAGCGGGGGGAGGTGGGGATCTATGAGTACGGCTACGACTTGTCCGGAAACCGCACCAGCGAACAGATCGATGGCTTGGCCACAGTGGCATCGTTCAACGCCTTGAACCAGCTCGTCGAACAGCGCGCGTCGGGAGGCGCCCCATGAGATCCGTCCTGCACTTGGTCGCCATGTTGCTGGGAATAAGCGTCCTGCCAACCTTCGCCGCCGAGGCGCCCATGCACCTGGAGGATCCGGACGCCTCCCGGATGGATGTTTCCGGAATCTACGTGGATGCCTGGCAGTCGCATAGACTGGTTCTATTCCAGGATGGCACGACCGTGACGGGCGTCTGGGGGGAGCCTGGACAGGCCTACCACGGAAACATCAAGGGTACGCTGAACGGCCGAATCCTGTCGGGGATCCTGCAATGCGAAGGGCGGGGGAATCCATTCAAGATGGCCCTGACATTCCCGCCAGAGGGTGGTTTCAGCGGCAGGATCGAAAACATGAATCATGGCTGGACCGCCTCAAGGCAACCCGGCGTGGTATTGGAAGTGACCCCCGCCACCCTGCAGATCGTGAAACCCGGCGACCAGATCGCCTATTCAGCCCGGGTGGCAGGCACCGCGGACAAGACCGTCACCTGGTCCGCCACGGTTGGGAGCATCAGTGAGGATGGTCACTTCACTGTCCCAGAAGGCTGCGTGGGTTCGGTCCAGACCATCACCGCCACAGCTCACGCGGACCCCACCCAGGAGACCTCTGTCCAGCTGAGCATCACCGAAAAGGGGGTCCTGGAGGTTTCCGGCGCCTATGTGGATAGCTGGATGTCTCAAAGGCTGGTGCTGTTCCAGGATGGTCCGATCGTGACGGGAGTATGGGGCCAGCCGGGTCAGGTCTATTACGGCACGATCCATGGAAACCTCAAAGGACAGGCCCTGACCGGGACCCTTCAATGTGAAGGATACAAGAAGCCTTTCCCGCTCCTTCTCACCTTCGCCCCGGATGGCGAAAGCTTCAATGGCAGGATCGAAACGCTCAATCATGACTGGAGCGCGGCCAGGCAGGCAGAACTGGTGATCCAGGTGGAGCCAAGCACCCTGCAGATCGTGAAACCAGGGGACCGCATCGACTACCGCGCCAGGGTGGCAGGCGCACGGGACAAATCCGTCACATGGTCGGCCACAGCCGGGACCTTTGATGGAACAGGGTGCTACACAGTCCCGGAGGATTGCGTCGGCTCGGTTCAGACCCTCACCGCCAGGGCCAACGCCGACCCCCTCCAGCAGGCCTCGGTCCAGGTGAGCATCACCGCAAATGGGATCCTGGACATTTCCGGGATCTATGTGGATGGCTGGTTGTCACAGAAGCTGACCCTGTTCCAGGCCGGCGTGGCAGTATCCGGAACATGGGGGCAACCGGGCCAGTCCTACCACGGCCGCATCACGGGAACCTTAAGCGGCCAAGCCTTGTCCGGCGCCCTATACTGCCAGGATCGCCATTTGCCCATCCCTCTTTCCGTGGTCTTTTCAGCGGACGGCAGATCATTCAAGGGACGACTCGAAACCTTGAATCATGGGTGGAGTGCCTCCCGGCAGCCTGGGCTCTTAATTCAAGTGGCCCCAACCTTCCAGTCGGTCCGCCCCCTGGAAAAGCACCTCTTTCAAGCCCTGGTTGGAGGGACCCTGGACAAGTCGGTCACTTGGCACCTCAGCCCAGGCCAACTGACGCCGGACCAGGTCAGGCCCGAGGATGCGTTTTCCAGCTGGATCGAGGCCCCGGAAACCCCAGGCACCTACAACTTGACCGCAGTCGCCAACGCCGCCCAAGGCACCTCCGCCACCGCGACACTCCAGGTGGTGGGCCCCCCCCGGGTGACTGTGGCGGTCCTCCCTGGGAGTGTGGAGCTTCCAGCAGGCAGCAAGACCAGCTTTCGCGCCTCAGTGGAGGGAACCCGCAACCCGAACGTGATATGGCGGTGCAGCGCGGGCAGTATCGACGCGAGCGGTAACTTCACCGCCCCCGAGGCACCCGGCTCGTACGCAGTCATGGCTGCGCTGGCCGAGGATCCGGCCAAGATCGCTGGCGCAACCGTCGTGGTGACGGCCGCATCCGGGCAGGACCGCAGTTTCAGCTACGACCGCAATGGCAACCTCTCCGATGATGGCCACCAGAGCTATGCGTGGGATGCGGAGAACCGACTGGTGGCCGTGGTCAACAGGGCCACCGGGCACCGCAGCGAGTTCAGCTATGACGGTTTCGGCCGCAGGGTCGGTATCCGGGAGCTGGATCCCGACCAGGCCAAGAACCTGCAGGTGACCGGCGACAGGAAGTACCTCTGGGACGGAACCGAGATCGCGGAGGAACGGACTGCGGATGGCGGGACCGTCGTCAAGCGGTTCTTCGGCCAGGGGTTCATCGACAGCGATGGCACGGCTCTGTTCTACACGCGCGATCACCTCGGCAGCATCCGGGAACTGACCGACGGGACCCAGGCCTTGCGCGCCCGCTACGAATATGCCCCGTATGGACGCATGACCAAGGTCGGTGGCGACCGGGAAAGCGGATTCGGCTACACCGGGCATTTCTGGCACGCGCAAAGCTCATTGAACCTGACCCTGTTCCGGGCCTATGACCCCGGCTTGGGGCGGTGGCTGAGTCGAGATCCCCTGGAAGCAGCCGACCAGCATAACCTTTATGGCTACGTGGGGAACGATCCGGTCAATGCGGTTGACCCCCTCGGCCTCCACCACGGACCCGATTGCGGCGGAGCGGCGCCAAACCCGGCAGAAGCGCCAGAGGCCCAGGGCGGAAACGATGAGCGTTCGTCGCAAACAAATTCTGGAGGCCCGTTCTATCCGATTTACCTTTGGGACTACACCCCTCATGTGGGGCCGATACCCACAGGAACGCCTCATACATTTATTGAGACACCCAACAAAACGCGAGGGTTCTACCCTGAAAGCACATGGCGTACTGCATCAGCAGTGATAACCTCACCGGGACAGATAAAGGATGATTCAGGCCATCGACACAATGATTCTCCAACACGAACTTTCCTTGTCGATGCAGCTACCTTGTCTCGAGTAGAGAAATGGATGGATTGGAACCCCGGTTTTTACGAGTTAAATAATGGATTTTGGAATCATGCATTCAATTGCACTGGATGGGCAAATAGAGTTTTATCGAATGCTGGAGTGGAGAGCGGATGGAGTGGCATTGGAGCAAACCCATGGACAAATCAGTAATAAAATGCAAATATATAAATTCAATAAAATTTAAATTATTCAAACAGCTGTTACCCTGCAACCCATTTCAAATAAAAGACAACATTTTATCTATATGCACTATCTCACTACTGTTTGTTTTAGTTATTACTGGATGTAAACCAAAAATGGAAGAATATCGACATGGAGTAATAAATAAAGCTACGAAATTTGGTGTTCGAAATCTAACAATTGTAGAAATTATTCCAGCAAACAGTTCAGTCAACATTTGGTGGAAGGGTTTTGACACACTGACTGGAAGCGTATTCAAGATTGGGTATGAAGAAATAATTGCATCTGATTCATCATCAACATATTTCATTACAGACAGAAGCTGTGGCAACAATAGACTCGACATTAACGGGGTTAAATATTCCTTCGATAGCCGCAGTCAGCATCTAATTATACAATTCGGAAATGGTATCAAAATAGGATCCGGGGCAGGTCATTCAGCCGTCAATCATGTGTATGACGACAATCCTTTCTAGGTTATATAGCCTAACTATGTTCTAAATTATCTATTTATTGCTAACCACAAAAACAACCAATTTACAATAGCACCAGAATTATTCCCTCCTTTGCTCCCCATGGGCATTCGAACGACACAGCTGCCTGGCCTTCCAGATCGATGGCCGTTTCCCTGCTCGCACCTCAGGCCCGCGCCCCCCCCACCCACAGCCGCCGCAGCTCCGCCACCACCCGCGCCACGCCGATGCCGTGCATGCAGGCGTGGCGCGGCTCGGCGTAGAGCTGACCGGGCGGATTGGGACAGGGGCCCAGGCCGTCCGGGAACATGGAGATCGCCGCGTCCTCCCGGAAGCAGGGCTGGCAGGGCAGGTCCAGGCTCAGGTTGACGTTGTGCGGGTAGCCGCTGGCGGAATGCTGGGTGCTGCCCCACAGGATCACCGAGGGCACCTGGCCCTGGTCCCAGTGGTAGTGGCTCAGATGGTTGCTGAAGGAGTCCACCCCCAGGTGCACCCGGGCGTGGGCCAGCAGCGACACGGCCACCAGCAGCGGGGTGCCCAGGTAGTCGTGGCGGGCGCCGGGCACCCGGGGGTCGCCGGCGGCGCCGATCTGGTAGACCGGTACGTCCGGACAGGCGGCCAGAACGGCCGCCCAGCGTTCCAGGGGCCAGTTCTTGTACACCGACCAGCGGGCGGTGGGGTGCAGGGTGGCATAGGGCCGGCCGAGCCCGGGCATGGCGCCCAGGCTCAGGCGCAGCGCCGGCAGGCCGCGGGGCGCCAGGCCCAGGTCGCGGGCGAAGGACTGGATCAGGTGGCGCTTCATGGGGGTGCTGGGGAAGCCCTCCGCCAGCGGGTAGCCGTTCAGTTCGAACACCTGGTCGTAGTCGGCGCGCCGTTCCGCCAGGCCCTCCACGTCCCGCCAGGCGCTGACCCCGGCCAGCTGCATCAGGTCGCCCAGCTGCCCGCCGATCCAGCCCTGGCAGAAGTAGTGGATCAGGTGCCCGGGAAAGCGCGCGCGCAGGGCGGGCATCAGGTTCAGGGTCATGAGGATGTCGCCGATGGCGCCGGCCCGGACCACGGCGATCCGGGGCACCCGGGGGCCCCGGCCGCCCGGGGGGGCGACGGGGGCGGCCCGGGCGAAGCTGGCGATGCGCGGATCCCAGCCGCCGGACTGCCGGGCCATGGGATGGGTGGCGGGGGGGGCTGGCAGGAAGGGCGGCGGTCCGGACAAGGGGCTCCTTTCAGCGGCGACGGTTCACAGCCACAGCAGGGGCACCAGCCCCGCCAGGCCCAGGGCCGCCAGCAGGCCCAGGCTCCATTTGCCCGCCCGGTTCCGGGCGAAGGAGTAGGCGTAGCAGCCCTTGATCAGGTTGTTGCAGGAGGTGGCCAGCAGGATGCCGATGGCGGCCACCTGCAGGCTGGTGCTGGTGCCGGCCTCGTGGGTCATGCCCATGATGAACGGGTCCACGTCGGTGACCCCCATGATGGCCGCCAGGGAGTAGATCCCGCCCCTGCCCAGGTAGGCCAGGGCCAGGTGGGTCGCCACCAGAATGAGCACGAACAGGAAAGCGAACAGGAAGGCCGTGCCCAGTTCCAGCGGGTTGGTGGCCTGGGAGGGGGTGGCCTCCATGGCCTCAAGTTCGTCCGGCCGGCGATGCCACAACCAGCCGCCCAGGACGCCCAGGACCGCCAGGACCGTGAACGCCGGCGCCAGGGCGCGGGCCAGGGCCAGGTTGAACAGCACGACCAGGCCCAGGATCCGCAGGTACATGAACCCGGAGGCGGCGAGGATGCTGCCGGAATAGTCGTGGGGATGGTGGCCCGAGGCGGCCCGCTTGGACAGCACCACGGTGGTGACGGTGCTGGAGTAGACCCCGCCCAGCAGCCCGGCCAGGAAGATCCCGCCCCGGCCCTTCACCAGCTTCAGCATCAGGTAGCTGGCGTAGGAGATCCCGCTGACGGCCACCACCACCAGCCAGGTCTGGAACGGGTTGATGCGGAACGGCCCGAACGCCTGGTTGGGCACCATGGGCAGGATCACCCAGGTGAGCAGGAGGAACTTGGTGAAGGCCGTCACCTCCCCGGGCTCCAGACGCTCGGCCAGGCCCTCCAGGGCGGTCTTGAGTTCCAGGAGCAGCAGGCTGACCACCACCAGGGCGCTGGCGAACCAGAGGAAGCCCAGGTGCACCAGGGCCCCCACCAGGTAGGTCAGCAGCCCGGAGACCTCGGTGGTCATGCCCATTTCGAGCCCGCCCTGGAGCTTGTGCCAGTACGACACCACCATGAAGGCGCCGACCACCAGGAAGCCCATGAGCATGGCGTAGCAGTTGTCCCGGGCCAGCACCGCCACCCCGTAGCCCAGCAGGCCCAGCAGCGGGAAGGTGCGGACCCCGCCGAACACCCGTTTGCCGCCGCGCTTGGTCTCCTCCCGCTCCAGCCCGATGAGGAAGGACAGGAACAGCACCAGCACCATCTGGTAGGCTTCGAGCGGGAAAAGGGACAGCAGATGGCTGGGCACGCCGGACCTCGGACAGCTGGGGCGCCGCTAGGCGCGGACGGAAGCCCGCCCCGGGCTCGGGAGGCCTGGGCCGGCGCTTTCCGTGATCATGGGAATCTCCTGGTTTCAAGACTTATAGCTCAGCCTAGGCGCTTCCACGCACCGGGGCAACCACCGGAGGCTCAGTCGCCCTTCACCGCCCGCCGGACCCCGTGCCCCACCGCCTTGGCCCCGTCGCGCACCCCGTGCCCCACCACCCTGGCGCCGTGGCGCACGCCGTGGCCCACGGTCCTGGCCCCGTCCCGCACCCCGTGGCCCACCCGCACCGCGCCCGACTTGATGGCGGCCTTGGGCCCCGACCCGGCCGGGGCCTCATCGGCGGCACGGCCGGCCCCGGCGGCCAGGACCGCCAGCGCCAGCACGCCGATCCGCAGGGAGCGTCGCATGGGCTATTCCGGCCCGATCAGGGTGCCGCTGGGCAGGACGGTGCCCTTGGGGATGACCACGATGCCGTCCTGCACCACCCAGTCGCCCCGATCCAGGTCGGTGCCCCGGGGGAACGGCCGGATGACGACGCCGTCGCCCACGCACACGTTCTTGTCCAGGATCGCCCCCTCGATGTCGCAGTGGCTGCCGATGCCCAGGGGCAGCGCCTCGGGCCGGGCCGGCAGGTAGTAGTCCGCACCCATGATGATGCTGTCCTTGATCCGGGTGCCGGGGCCGATCTGGCTGCGCAGGCCGATGATGGAGTGCTGGATCTGGGCCTGGCGGATCACGCAGCCCTCGGAGATGAGCCCGTCGGTGAGGCTGGTGTCCTCGACGATGGAGCCGGGCAGGAACCGGGAATGGGTGTAGATGGGTCGTTCCGCGTCGAACAGGTTGAAGGCCGGATCGGGCACGGTCAGTTCCAGGTTGGTGTCGTAGAAGGAGCGGATGGTGCCGATGTCCTGCCAGTAGCCTTCGAAGTCGAAGCTGAAGATCCGCATGTGCTGGTCGATGCTGTAGGGGATCACATCGTGGCCGAAGTCGTCGTAGTCGGGGTGGCGGGTGAGCAGGTCCACCAGCACCTGGGTCTTGAAGACATAGACGCCCATGGAGCCCAGGAACGGCCGCTTGGGATCGCTGCGGCTGACCATGGCGGCCTGCAGGGCCGGGTCCTTGGGCTTCTCCACGAAGGAGCTGATGCGGCCGTCCTGCTCGCGCTTGAGCACGCCGAACCGGTCCGCTTCTTCGGCCAGCACCGGCTGGGCGGCAATGGTGATGTCCGCGTCCTGGTCGATGTGGTACTGCACCATGGGGGCGTAGTCCATCTGGTACAGGTGGTCCCCGGCCAGGATCAGCACGTACTCGGCGCCCACGTCCTGGATCTTGGAAAGCTGCTTGCGCACGGCGTCGGCGGTGCCCTGGTACCAGGCTTCGCTGGCCAGGGTCTGCTGGGCCGCCAGCACCTGCACCCAGCCGGTGTGGAACGGGTCGAACTGGTAACTGTTGGTGATGTGCCGGTGCAGTGAGACCGAGTTGAACTGGGTCAGGACGTGGATACGGAAGATGCCGGAATTGATGCAGTTGCTGATCGGGATATCGATGAGCCGGTATTTGCCCGCGATCGGCACGGCCGGCTTGGAACGCGTCTTGGTGAGCGGATAGAGCCGGTTGCCCCGGCCTCCACCTAGAATGACCGCAAGCACGTTGTTCAACGCCGCCATGATGACTCCTCCTGCTGAAGATCGGCCGACCCCAGGCATCTGCCGATACACTTGCGATTGCTATGGGGCTCATTGTATAGACAGCGGCCCCGGCGGGTCAGGAGAATTTTCGCTCCGGACCGGAGGTCACCGGAGCATGCCGCATCCTTCAACCTAGCTGTTGGCCTCCGGGGTCGGGGCCAGCCATTTGAGGATGGTGTAGCCTTCCTCCTGCAGCGCGCGCTTGGCGGCCTCGATGTCCTCGAAGCGGAAGATCATGATCGAGTGCGCCCCGTGCCGGTCGGTGAAGGCGTACATGTACTCGATGTTGATCTGGCGCCGGGTGCTGAAGGCGTCGATCAGGCGCAGCAGGGCGCCCGGGGCGTCCTCCAGGGCCACCGCCAGCACGTCGGCCAGGGAGCAGGTGAAGTGGTTGGCCTTCAGGGCCGCGTAGGCCTGTTCGGGCTTGTCGACGATCATGCGCAGCACGCCGTAGTCGTTCATTTCGGCGATGGTGAAGATCTTGATGTTGACGCCGTGGTCGGCCAGGATCTTCAGCACCGGCTGCAGCCGGCTGGGCTTGTTCTCCAGGAATACGGACAGCTGAGGGATGTTCATGCCAGCTTCCTCCGGTCGGTGGCGCGATGGGAAATGCTCATGAGGACTTCCTCCGGTCGATGACGCGCTGGGCCTTGCCCTCGCTCCGGGCCAGGGTGCTGGGCTCCACCAGGGTGATCTTGGCGGCGATGCCCAGGGCGCCGCGCATACGCCCGGCGATCTTTTCGGCGAAGGCGTGCAGGACCTTGATCTCGTCCGAGAAGATGGCTTCGTCCACCTCCACCAGCACTTCCACGTTGTCCAGGGCGCCCTGGCGGTCCACCAGGATCTGGTAGTGCGGCTGCACGCCCTCCACGTCCATGAGCAGGGCCTCTACCTGGCTGGGGAAGACATTGACCCCGCGGATGATGAGCATGTCGTCCGAACGGCCGCAGACCTTGTCCATCTTGACCAGGGTGCGGCCGCAGGCGCAGCCCTCCCGGTGCAGCCGGGTGATGTCCCGGGACCGGTAGCGGATCACCGGGCAGCATTCCTTGGTGAGCGAGGTGTATACGATCTCCCCCTGGGCGCCCTCCGGCAGCAGCTCGCCGGTGACCGGATCGATGATCTCCACCAGGAACTTGTCCTCGGCCAGGTGCAGCCCGGACTTGGCGGAGCATTCGCAGGCCACCCCGGGGCCGATCACCTCGGACAGGCCGTAGATGTCGAAGGCGTCGATGCCCATGCGGGTCTCGATCTCCCGGCGCATGGCCTCGGTCCAGGGCTCCGCGCCGAAGATCCCGCGCCGGAGGCTGGTCTTGCGGAAGTCGAAGCCGGGCATGTGCCGGGCGGCGTAGTCCACCATGTTCAGGGCGTAGGAGGGGGTGCAGGCCAGGGTGGTGGTGCCGAAGTCCCGGAGCAGCATGAGCTGGCGCTCGGTGTTGCCGCCGGAGATGGGCACCACGGTGGCGCCGATCTTTTCGCCGCCGTAGTGCGCCCCGAGCCCGCCGGTGAACAGGCCGTAGCCGTAGGCCACCTGCAGGATGTCCTCGGAGCCGCCGCCGGCGCTGGCGATGGTGCGGGCCATGAGCGTGGCCCACTGGTCGAGGTCGTTGCGGGTGTAGCCCACCACCGTGGCGGTGCCGGTGGTGCCGGACGAGGCGTGCAGGCGCACCACGTCCTTCATGGGCACCGCGAACAGCCCGTAGGGCGCGTTGGCCCGCATCTCCTGCTTGGTGAGGAAGGGGATCCGCTGCAGATCGGCCAGGGTCTTCAGCTGCCGCGGGTGGAACCCGGCCGCCTCGAACTTCTTCTGGTAGAACGCATTGTGTTCGAAGGCATGCTGCACGGACCAGCGCAGGCGGTCCAGCTGGAGGTCCCTGAGCGCAGGGAGGGGCATGGCTTCGCGGCGGGGACTGAACATGGACGTGCCTTCCTGAGGATTCACCAGCTGAAGTTCAAGTAGACCCCTTCCGGATCCGCGTCGGCGGCCGGAGCGGGGGCGGTGGGGCGGCCGTGCGCCGCCAGGATGTCCTGGACGCCCAGGGGGATCGCGCTGCCGCACGGGTCCCGCCACTCCGGCAGCTGGCGGGCCAGGTCCAGCAGCTCCCAGGCGGAGCGGGCCCCGTGCCGGCGCACGATACCGTCCAGCAGTTCCCGCTCGCCATCGGACAGCTGGTGGAACTCCAGATCGCTCTGGAGTTCCACCGCGTCCTCCCGGGGCCGGGAGATGGCCGTGTGCCACAGCGACGGTGCGGTCCGGGGATCGTCGCCCTGGGCGATCAGGGCCGCCATCTGGCTGAGCACCGGGCCGTGCGGCATGAGCACGCAGCAGTCGGTGGTGATGGAGCGGCCCCACTGCAGCACGGCCTCCCGGTCGGCCAGGTAGAGCAGCCGGAGCAGCTTCATCACCTCCAGCCGCCGGCCGGATCGCTCCAGCACCCACCCCGCGGCTTGCGTGGCTTTCGTCTCATTGAAAGTGGGGCACATGCTCTGCCACTCCAGCGGTGAATCGTTGGGAACACCCCAACCGGACCCGTGCGTCTATTGGTTTGATAAATGGTAAAGGTTCAGCCGGAATTCCGCCAGAACAAAAGCCGCCAGGCCAAATGCGCAGATTTTGGCCCAGCCATTTGCCGGTTGTTTTCCGGACGAGGGTGATGGTCTAATGGGGGGTTCTGATCAAGTTCTTTCCGGTGCAAGGGGTGTTTAGCGCTTCCTGCGCCGGTCTGGCTGTCCGGAACGGCGGGAAAGCTCCAACCGCATCCAGCGCAATAGGCAACCGCTTCTATGCCCTCGCCAAGGGCGGCCGAGATCCCGGTGGCTGCCCGCGTCCCGAACCCGTGCGGGTCCGGCACGTCCTCCATTGACAATAATTGCCATATCCGTCCGCTTTATTCTTCCACTGCCCACAACCAAGGAGATTCATCGTGCGAAAATCCCTCTGCAGCATGCTCGTGGCGGCCATGGCGCTCAGCCTCGGCGCCCAGACTCCCGCCACCGTCAAGATCGGCTGGTTCGGCCCGGAAACGGGTGACAGTGCGCTGTGGGGCCAGGCCGAACTGAACACCGTCAAGATGATGGCCAACGACTACAACGCCAAGGGCGGCATCACGGTCGGCGGCAAGAAGGTCAAGGTCGAGATCGTCGCCTACGACGACAAGGGCGATTCGGTGGAGGCGGTCAACGTCGTCAAGCGCCTGATCAGCCAGGACAAGGTGGTCGCCATCGTCGGCGCCCAGGGTTCCGGCGAGGCCATTCCCGTCGCACCCATCGTCAACGACGCCAAGATCCCCCTGGTGGCCTCCACCGCCACCAACCCCAAGGTCACGGTCAGCGATTCGGGAGCGGTCAACAGCTACGTGTTCCGCGCCTGCTTCACCGATCCCTACCAGGGCAAGGTGGCGGCCTACTTCGCCAGCCAGAAGCTGGGCAAGAAGAAGGCGGCCATCCTCATGACCATCGACGATCCCTACTCCACCGGCCTCAGCCAGTACTTCAAGGAGAACTTCGAGAAGGCCGGCGGCAAGGTGGTCTCGGAGGTCAGCTATACCTCGGGCGAAAAGGATTTCCGCGCCCCGCTCACCAAGATCAAGGCGGCCAACCCGGACGTGGTGTTCATCCCGGCCTACTACAATGACGTGGCCCTGGCCTCCAAGCAGGCCCGCGATCTGGGCATCAAGCAGCTGCTGCTGGGCGGCGACGGCTGGCCTTCGGACAACCTGATCTCCCTGGCCGGCAAGTCGCTGGAAGGCTGCCTGTTCATCAACCACCTGGACATGGACGGCGCCGCCGCCAAGCCCATGCGCGACGAGTACAAGGCGAAGTACAACAAGAACGCCGAACTCAACTCCTACATGGTCCACGACGCCCTGCTGATGGTGGTCGACGCCATCCAGCGCGCCGGCACGGTGAACAGCGTGGCCATCCAGAAGGCCCTGACCACCTGCAACCTGCAGGGCATCACCGGCCACATCAAGATCGGCGCCAACCACGATCCCGTCGGCAAGGAAGCCTGGCTCATCAAGATCGTCGGCCCTGACATGAAGTTCCAGGAGAAGTTCGCCACCGCGAACTGATCCGGCCCGCGCCACCAGCCGGTCCGGGTCACCGGACCGGCCACTTTTTGGAACACCCCCAGGGAGACAGGATGGATCAGTTCCTTCAGCAGCTCGTCAACGGGCTGTCCATCGGTTCGATATACGCGCTCATGGCCGTGGGCTACTCGCTCGTGTATTCGATCATGAACTTCTCGAACTTCGCCCACGGCAGCGTGATCATGCTGGGCGCCTATTTCGGATTCTACAGCCTCACCGCCCTGGGGGTGCCGTTCAGCGCGGCGTTCGGCATCGCCATCTTCGGCACCGCCGCCATCGCCGTGATCATCGAGCGGCTGGCCTACAAGCCGCTCCGGGACCGGCGCGCGCCGTTCCTGTACTTCATCATCACCGCCATGGGCGCCTCCATCTTCATCGACAATTCGGTGATCGCCACCATCGGCCCCACCCCCAAGACCTTCCCGCCGGACCTGCTGCCGGCCTTCCTCCAGGGCGCGCCCCTGGAGTGGGGCGCGCTGAGCGTGGGCCGCATCGATCTCACCATCTTCGTGGTCGCCGCCATCTGCCTGGCCGTCCTGATGGTCTTCATCGACTTCACCAAGCTGGGCAAGGCCATCCAGGCCACCGCCTACAACATGAAGGCCAGCGCCCTCATGGGCATCAACCCCGATTTCGTGATCATCCTGGTGTTCGCCATCGGTGGCGGACTGGCCGGCGTGGCCGGTGTGCTGTACGGCATGAAGTACCAGGTGTTCCCGCAGATGAGCGCCATCACGCTCAAGTCCTTCATCGCCGCGGTGTTCGGCGGGCTCGGCAGCCTTCCCGGCGCTCTGCTCGGCTCCCTGCTTCTGGCGCTCATCGAGACCTTCGTGTCGGGCTACCTGTCGACCCAGTACCGGGACCTGTTCGCGTTCATCATCCTCATCGCAATGCTCGTCGTCCGGCCCTCGGGAATCATGGGCAAGGACGCCGAGGACAAGGCCTAGGAGCCCCGGCATGGAATACATACAGGGAATCGCGGTCCTCATCGGCATCAACCTGATCGCCGTGCTGGGACTGTCCATCCTCACCGGCTTCACCGGGCTGTTCTCGTTCGGGCACGGCGGCTTCATGGCCATCGGCGCCTACGTGGCCGCCATCGTCAGCTCGCGCCTGGGCCTGCCTGGCCCGCTCGCCTTCCCCGCCGCCATCCTGGCCGGGGCGCTGGCGGCCGGCGTCACCTCGGTGTTCATCGGCAAGCTCACCCTCAACCTCAAGGGGGACTACTTCTGCATCGCCACCATGGGCTTCGGCGAGGCGATCCGGGTGATCCTCAACAACATCGACTACGTGGGCGGCGCCCGCGGCTGGGCCAACCTGCCCCAGCTCACCACCTGGTGGGTGGTGCTGGTGCTGGACGTGGTGTGCGTGGTGCTGGTATGGAACCTCATCAACTCCCGCCACGGCCGGAACATGGTGGCGGTCCGGGAGGAGGAGCTGGCGGCCCAGATGGCCGGGGTGAACGTGTTCCGCTCCAAGATGACCGCCCTGGTGGTGAGCGCGGCCCTGGCCGGGGTCGCTGGCGCGCTGCTGGGCAACTACATCCAGTTCCTTCGGCCGACCATGTTCAACATGGCCAAGTCGACTGATCTCACCATCATGGTCATCTTCGGCGGGCTCGGCTCCATCTCCGGCAGCATCGCCGGCACCATCCTGCTGGTGTCCCTGCCGGAGGTGTTCCGCAACTTCGCCCAGTGGCGCCTGGTCATCTACGGCCTGGCGGTCATCGTCATCATGGTGGGCCGGCCCCAGGGCCTCATGGGCGGGGTGGAACTGACCCCGTCGGGCATCCGCAAGCTCCTGGCCGCGCGCCGGGCCAGGGCCCGACTGGAGGCCGAACTCAAGGCCGCCGAGCAGGGGGGTAACTGATGGGCGAGGCACTGCTCGAAATCAAGGGGCTGACCAAGCGCTTCGGCGGCCTCGCCGCAGTCAACAACGTCAGCTTCCGGGTGGCCGAAGGCAGCATTTCCGGGCTGATCGGCCCGAACGGCGCCGGCAAGACCACCATCTTCAACCTGATCACCGGGGTCTACAAGGTCACCGAAGGGGAGATCCTGTACCAGGGCCGGCCCATCCACAACCAGGAGCCGTTCCGCATCGCCTCGGCCGGGGTCACCCGCACCTTCCAGAACATCCGGCTGTTCAAGAACCTGTCGGTGTTCGACAACGTCTACACGGCCTGCCACCTGTCGGCCCGCTACGGGCTGTGGTCCGCGCTGCTGCGCCTGCCCGGCTTCGCCCGGGAGGAACGCCAGATGGTGGCCAAGACCCGGGAACTGCTGGCGATCATGGGCCTGGAGGACCGCCAGGACGTTTCAGCCAACAACCTGCCGTACGGGCTGCAGCGCCGGCTGGAGATCACCCGGGCCCTGGCCCTGGATCCCAAGCTCCTGCTGCTGGACGAGCCAGCGGCCGGCATGAACCCGGACGAGACCGAACAGCTCATGCGCCTGATCGGTGAGATCCGCCAGCGCTTCCAGCTTTCAGTGCTGGTCATCGAGCACCACATGGACCTGATCATGGGCATCTGCGACCACATCCACGTGCTCAACTTCGGCTGCACCCTGGCCGACGGCAGCGCCGACGCGGTCGCCAACGACCCGAAGGTGGTCGAGGCCTACCTGGGCGCCGAGGAGGAGGCCAAATGATGCTCAACGTGAAAGACCTCCATGTGTCCTACGGCGGCATCAAGGCCCTCAAGGGCGTGTCCATGGAGGTGCGCCCGGGCGAGATCGTCACCATCATCGGCGCGAACGGCGCGGGCAAGTCGACCCTGCTCAACACCATCACCGGATTCCTCAAGCCGGTGGCCGGGGAGGTGACCTTCAAGGGCCAGCGCCTCGGCCGCACCCCGGCCCGGATCGTCAAGCTGGGCATCTGCCATGTGCCCGAGGGCCGGCTGGTGTTCGCCAACCTGACCGTACAGGACAACCTCATGCTGGGCGCCTACCTGCGCAGCGACCGCAAGCAGATCGCCCTGGACCTGGAGCGGGTCTACGAGCTGTTCCCGCGCCTGCGGGAACGCACCCGCCAGCTGTCCGGCACCCTGTCCGGCGGCGAGCAGCAGATGCTGGCCATGGGCCGGGCCCTGATGACCAACGGCGAGCTGGTGCTCATGGACGAACCGTCCCTGGGCCTGGCGCCGCTGCTGGTGAAGACGGTGTTCGACATCATCCGGGAGATCAAGGCCCTGGGCAAGACCATCCTGCTGGTGGAGCAGAACGCCCACAAGGCCCTGGAGATCGCCGACCGGGCCTATGTCCTGGAGCAGGGCCACATCGTCAAGTCCGGCCCCGCCCACGAGATCGCCCTGGACCCAGCCGTGCGTGCGGCGTATCTGGGCACCCGCTCCGTGACCCAGGGCTAGTCCGATGCCCCAGCCGCCGGCCCCGGGCAGGCGAACCAGCCACTTCGCGCTGGTCATGGTGGTCTGCCTGCTGGTGGCCTGCGCCCTGGCCGCCCTGCTGGCCGCCTATGGCGTGGACCAGCATCTGGATTCCCTCACCCTGCCGGTGGCCGGCCGGACCCTGAACCAGTTCATGGCGGTGCTGCTCACCTGCATTGCGCTCATCGTGCCGCTCACCGCCAACCTGTACACGCCCAAGCTGGTCACCCTGTACGTGCGGCACCCGCTGATCGTGGCCATGCTTTCGGTGCTGCTGCTCAGCCACATCCTGTGCCTGGCCCTGAACTTCGTCCCCCCCGGCGGGCGGCTCAACCATGTCCTGGTCCGGACGGTGACCCTGATCTACCTGCTGGTGATGCTGGGGGCCCTGCCCTTCCTCTACGGCATCAGCCGGTTCCTGCGGCCCAGCTTCTTCATTCCCATGCTCACCCGCAAGGGGGTCCACAGCCTGCACGCCCTGGCCCGGGGCGAACGGCCGGTAAGCGCGGCCCACGATCTGTTCGAAAACGTGGACGTGGTCACCAACCTGGCCCTGACCGGCATGAACCGGGGCGACCGCCAGGTGGTGCTGCTGTCCCTGCGCGCCCTGAACGGGTTCCTGGCCGAGATCATCGGCTGCGGGGCGCTTCCGGGCTCCACCTGGCGCGCCCAGGGCCCGTACTTCGTCCCGGGGCTGGCCCGGGAGGGGCAGGACTACCTGATCCGCGAGCAGGTCTGGCCCGAGGCCTACGTGCTGGCCCAGATGCTCAAGGCCATGGAGTCGGCCACCCGGCGCCAGCACGAGCTGCTGGCCGAACTGGCCCACCAGCTGGTGGACACCGCCCGGCTGGCCGCAAGGCACCACGCGGACACCGTGGTGGAGCTGCACATCATGACCTTCAACACGCTCATGCGCGAAGTGATCGAGGACCGGGACCTGCGCCGCTTCCAGAACCTGTCGTACTACTACCGGATGCTCATGGAGGCCCTGCAGCCGTACCCGGGGCCCATGCACGAGACCGCCCGGCACCTGGTGCACTACGCCAGGATCGCGCACAAGCTGGGCATGTACTTCGCCCTGGAAACGGTGATCTACGATCTTGGCGAGGCGGTGCTCAGCCTGGCCCGGCGCGACCAGGACAGCGCGGTGCAGGTGGTGCAGACCTGGGCCGGCCCGCTGTGGCAGGACAGCATCCAGCAGGGCGGGCACCTGAAAACGGCCGCCTGGCGGGTGCTCATCCGGGTGCACTGGGAGGCCCGGGCCCTGGGCCTGGAGACCCTGCGGGAATGCCTCTACTGGCGCTACCTGTCGGACGAGACCATCCACCGGGAGCAGATCGAGCTGGTGCTGGACGAGAACCGGGAACTGCACTACGAATTCAACGACCGCCTCATGCGCTTCGCGTTCCTGCCCCCCGAGGCCGAGCGGCTGGCCCGGGCCTTCGCCGAGGGGTAGGGTCTGCTCGCTACAGGCACATCCCGCCCGAGACCTCGATCCGCTGGGCGTTGATCCAGCCGGTGCCCGGGCCCAGCAGGGCGGCCAGGGCGCCGCCCACGTCATCGGGCAGCCCCACCCGGCCCAGGGCGGTCTGGGCGGCGATGGCCTGGTTCATGCCCGGGTTGTCCCGCACCGCGCCGCCGCCGAAATCGGTCTCGATGGCGCCGGGGGCCAGGGTGTTCACCGAGATGTGCCGGGGGCCCAGCTCCTTGGCCAGGTAGCGGGTGAGCACCTCCACCCCGCCCTTCATGCTGGCGTAGGCGGCGAAGCCCGGAAAGGCGAAGCGGGCCAGGCCCGAGGACAGGTTGACGATGCGCCCGCCGTCGGCCAGCAGGGGCAGCAGCTTCTGGGTGAGGAAGAACGGGCCCTTCAGGTGGATGGCCATGAGCTGGTCGAACTGGGCCTCGGTGGTGTCCTGGAACGCGGCGTGGATGCCGATGCCGGCGTTGTTGACCAGGGCCTGGAAGCTGGCGGCGTCCCAGTGCGTGCGCAGGACCTCCCGGACCCGGGCGGCGAAGGCGTCGAAGCTGGCGGACTGGGATACGTCCAGCTGAAGCGCCTGGGCCTTGCGGCCCAGGGCGCGGATCTCGGCCACGGCGGCCTCGGCTTCGTCCGCACGGCTGTTA
>Ga0302202_10001288_pt1 | contig 31068 bp, 25 predicted proteins | sample II_Bog_N3_3_FD_194579 | JGI IMG/M metagenome (GOLD analysis project Ga0302202, IMG submission 194579) | Peat permafrost microbial communities from Stordalen Mire near Abisko, Sweden - II_Bog_N3_3 | ecosystem: Environmental > Terrestrial > Soil > Wetlands > Peat | place: Sweden: Abisko...
GTCGCCCAGGCGTCGGGCCATCGCGGTGGTGGCCGGGTCGTCGTCCTGGTGCACGATCGGCGACAGTCCGAAGATCGACGACACCGGTGCACCCGTCGCCCGCAGCCGGACCGCGGCCTCGGCGTTGGCCAGGTGGATCGCCTCGTTGACCGCCGCCACCTCGGCAGGATCGTCGTGTCCCGGCGGCCAGCCCCGTCCGCCGTAGGCGGCGCGTGCGTAGTAGTTCGTCTCGTTGACCGGCTGCCACCCGGCTACCAGGTCACCGAAGGTCTCCGCCACGAAGTCGACGTGGCGCCGCCAGACCTCGGTGCGGTTGGCCTCGAGCAGGAACCCGCCGCCGTCGAGGAACCACTTCGGCAGGGTGAAGTGGTGGAGGCTCACCCACGGGGCGATCCCGGCGTCGCGGGCCGCAGTCAGCACGTCCCGGTAGTGGGCGACCGCAGCGTGGTCGTGGACACCCGGCTCGGGTTCGAGGCGTGCCCATTCGACGGACAGCCGGTGGTGGACCAGGCCGAGGTCGACCAGCAGGGCGAAGTCCTCGCGGTAGCGCTCGGCGAAGCCGTTGCCGTCGCCGGAGGGCGGCGCCATGCCGGACCGCTCCCACGCCCGCCAGTCCGATGCGGGTGCCGCACCTTCGCACTGGGTGGACGACGCGCCCGTCCCCCACAGGAAACCCACTGGCCACTCCATGGCGTCGAGTATGCACCCGACGGAGACCGCCGGGTCGGTGCGACGACCGTCCGAGGACATCCGACCAGGCTCCCCGGCCGGCTCCCCCGTCCGCCCTCGGGGTGGCTCCCCGGCACCGGGCCCGGATGCCGGATAGGTTTCGGACGTCGACTGGTGGGGTCGTGGACCCGTCGCTCGACGGAACCACGAACGACGTCCCGGGGGGGATCATGATCCGACGTGTAGACATGTGCCTGCGTGCCGGATGGGCGCCGGCGGGGGCCATCGCCGTGTGTCTGATGACGGTGGCCGCGCTACTGACCGCCTGCAGCTCGACGAACTCCGCCGCCACCACCGGAACCTCGTCCTCGATCCCGCCGATCCCGTCGGCGGCGTTCCATGACCACACCGGGGTGACGTCGACGACCGTGACCATCGGCAACGTGACCACCCAGGTCGCCGGACTGTTCACCGGCGCGGTCGTAGGGACCAAGGCCTATGCCGCCTACGTGAATTCGCAGGGCGGGGTGAACGGACGCAAGATCGTCGTGCAGGCGTCCGACGACCAGTTCGCCGGTGCGGAGAACAAACAGGAGACCCAGAGCGTCGTCCAGCAGGACTTCGCCAGCGTGGGCGGCCTGTCGCTCGAGGACAGCTTCAGCGAGCCGATCATCGCGGCCAACCCGGGGTTCCCCGATGTGACGGCGTCACTCGATCCGAGCACCCAGAAGCTCCCCAACAACTTCAGTCCTGCCCCGGCCTCCAACGGTTGGCCGACGGGTCCGCTCCTCTACTTCAAGCACGAGTACCCGACCCGGATCGCCCACACGGCGACGATCATCGCCAACCTGCCGTCCACCGAGCTGGCGTGGGCCAACGAGAAAGCGGCCATGCAGCACCTCGGCTACTCCGTGCTGTACGACCCGGCGCTGCCGGCGACCACGACCGACTTCACCCAGCAGGTGGTGGCCATGAAGAACGACGGGGTGCAGATCGTGTTCCTCGAACAGGAGCCCCAGAACTACGCCTCCGCCATCTTCCGTGACCTCGACCAGCAGGACTTCCATCCGGTAGTGGTGCTCGGCGCCCCCTCCTACAGCCCGCAACTGATCGGTAACGCCGGCGGTGCGGACGCCGTGGACGGTGCCTACCTGGAACAGGCGGCCTCGCTCTACCTGGGCGAGGATGCCAGTCAGATCCCGGCGATCACCACGTTCAACACCTGGGTCCAGAAGGTCTCGCCGGGCTTCACCCCCGACTTCTTCACCCTGGCTGGGTGGCTGTGTGGCGAGCTCTTCGTCGATGCCCTCCGCAACGCCGGCACCGATCCGAGCCGGGGATCACTCCTGCAGGCCCTGCGGAAGATCACGTCCTTCGAGAGCGGGAATCTCACCCCGGTGAGCGACCCGGCCGGAAAGGTCCCCATCACGTGCTATCTGCTGGGCCGGGTGGTCGATGGCGCGTTCCAGCGGCTGGCCGACCCACCGGTGAGCGGTCCCGATCACGGATTCCGCTGTGACGGTACCTACTACCGGGCGACGTAGCCCAGCTACCGGGGGGCGTGGTCAAGGTACCGGGCGACACGGTCCAGTGTGGCGGTGCCGGCAGGCGCGCTGGTTGCCACCCGGTTCGATGAGGCCGGCTTGGGGTGGGAGGCGAAGAACTTCCAGATGGTCGCCGTCGCGTCGAGGGAGGTCGACGGAGCATCGGTGCCCAGGATCCTCTGGCGTAGCGGGTGATCGGCGCTGCCCGGCCACTGGTGCCCCGCGCCGGAGATCGAGATGAGCTCGACGGCGCGGCCCTCCGGGCACCGGGCGATCGAGGTGGTCACCGGAGGGGCGACACCGGTGATCGGGCTCCCGCACCGGTCGATGGTGCGCCAGGTGGCGATGTCCGACGGGACGGAGGGCCCGTCGATGTGGGCGATACCGACACCTTCGCCTCCGTTGTAAGGGATCCGGGTATCCGCGGTGCCGTGGATGTGGATCACCGAGATCGGAGCAGGCGACACGCACGGCCCCAGCATGGTGGCCGAGTCGGGCCCGATGGCAGCGAACACTGTGGTCTCACAGGCGAGCCGGTAGGCCATGATGCCTCCGTTCGAGATCCCCGTGGCGAAGATGCGGTCCGGGTCGACGGCCTGGGTGTGCTCGATCCGGGTGACCATCCGGGTGAGGAATCCCACGTCGTCCACGTCGTTCGCTCCGGACTTGCCGCAACACCCGCCGCCGGCGTTCCAGGCCCGGTTGAGCCCGTCGGGATAGGCCACGAGGAAGTGACCCCGGTCCGCCTCCTGGTCCCACCCGTAGGACCGTTCCGCCTGTGTGCCACTTCCGAAGCCGCCGTGGAGGAAGACGACCAGTGGCACCGGCGTGGTCGGCCCGACCGAGGATGGTCGGAAGACGAGGAAGGTCCGCTGCACGCCGTCGACCGTGATCGAGTGGGTCGAGGACCCCGTCGGGTAGGTGGTGGCCCGGCTCGACGGTGAGGAACTCGGGGAGCCGCATCCGCACAGTGTCGTGGCGAGGAGTCCGAGCGAGGCCGCGAGCACGACCGCTCGGTGTCCGATCCTCGCCCGCTCTGCCCGCTCTGCCCGCTCTGCCCGCTCTGCCCGCTCCGCCCGCTCTGCCCGCTCTGCCCGCTCGACCATCGTGTAAGTGTCGGCGCGCACTGTTACGTGAGTGTGAGGACGATGTGATCGGTCATGGAGGGACTCGCCTATTGCCCTGGTGACACGCCCGCGGGTACCTTCGATTGATCGGGGGCGAGCGGCTGCGGGGGCCGCGGCAAGGGGAGTCGGATGACGGAGGAAGGCGAACTCGCGGTCGAGCGATCGGTGCTGCCGAGGTTGACGTCATTGCGCTGGTATGCGGCGCTGATGGTCTTCCTCTTCCATGTCGGAACCCATGGATGGCGTCCGCTGCGGCCCTTCAACTTCGGCACGGTCGGGGTCACCTTCTTCTTCGTGCTGTCGGGCTTCGTCCTGGTCTGGTCCACATCCGCCGACGTCGCCGCACGCACCTTCTACCGGCGACGGTTCGCCCGGATCTATCCGTCCTACCTGGTCATGCTGGTGCTGGCCGTCGCCATCGCCAGTTGGAGCAGCATTGACCTCGGTCGGAGCCGATCCGACGCCGTGCAGTCGATCTTCATGCTCCAGGCCTGGTTCGGGAGCGCCACGCATCCCTTCGTCTACGACGTGCCCGAATGGACGCTGTCGTGCGAGGCGTTCTTCTACCTGTTGTTCCCGCTGCTCTTCGTCGTCCTTCGACGCCTGTCGGGGCGTCGGCGTGACCTCCTGGTCGCAGGGTCGGTGGTGGTGGCAGTGGTCGTCGCCGCTCTTCTCACCAACGCGGGTCATTTCACCCAGGCCCTCGACCTCCCGGTGATCCGACTCCCCGAGTTCATGGTCGGCATGTGGTGCGCCCTGAAGGTACGGGAGGGGTGGCGGCCACGGGTGCCGCTGTGGGCGGCCATCGTGGTCGTGGTCGTGGCCTACGAGGTGGCCCGGGTCCTCGGTAACAACGCCTATCTGGCCCATGGTGACTACGTGATGCTGCTCCCGATCGCGTTGTTGCTGATCGCTGCAGCGTGCACCGACCTCCGGGGAACCAGCGGTCTGCTCACCCGACCGACGTCGATCTACCTCGGCGAGGTGTCGTTCGCCTTCTACCTGGTCCACTGGGTGGTGCTGGCCGCCGTCCTGCACCTCCACGGCTGGGGGAGGCATCCGTGGGGACTGACCAGCGGCGTCGAACCGATCGTGATCATGTTCGTCGTCAGTCTGCTGGCGGCCATCGCGCTGCACCACCTCGTCGAGCTCCCCCTGCAGCGGCGACTGCGTGGCGCCGGCACCTCGATCGCCACCGCGGATCCACAACTCGTGGCCCGGGCCGACGTCGATCGCCGGTTGGACCTCCACGCGGAGTGACGCCACCGACGTCCGCTGCCGCAGTGGGCCCGGCGGGGATTCGACCACGGGAAATCACACGGCCGCGGGGCTAGCTTGACGTCATGGCCTCCTCTGCCGAAGTCCGCGCCACACTCGATCACCCGGTCATCGACAGCGACGGTCACATGGCCGAGCACCTGCCGACGCTCGCGCCCTACCTCGAACAGGAGGGGATCTCACTCGAGGACCCCGCACTGCGCAGATTGGTCCCGCCCTACGGAGGGTCGGACGTCGGGTGGCACGACCAGACGCCCGAGCAGCGCGCCGCCACCCGGACACCGCGGGGCCCGTGGTGGAGTGCGCCCTCCCGCCAGACCATCGACCTGGCCACCGCCCTGTTCCCTGCGCTCCTGCACGAGCGGCTCGACGAGACCGGCATCGATTTCGGTGTCGTCTACCCGAGTCTGGGTCTCGTCTTCCTGCATGCCGCCGATGACGCGTTCCGACGGGGTGCCTGCCGGGCGCTCAACCGGTGCAACGCCGAGACCTTCGCACCGCTCGCCGACCGGCTCACCCCGGTGGCCGCCATCCCCATGCATACGCCCGAGGAGGCAGTGGCGGAGTTGGAGTACGCGGTCACCCAGTTGGGGTTCAAGGCCGTCCTGTGCGCCGGCTACGTCCAGCGCCCGTTCGACGCACTGTCCGGGGCCGACCCCGAGGTCGCCCGCTACGCGTTCTGGCTGGACCAGTTCGGCCTCGACTCGGCCTACGACTACGACCCGGTGTGGGCCCGGGCTCAGGAGCTCGGGGTGTCGATCGCCTTCCACTCCGGCTTCATCGGCATGACCCCGTACCGGTCGCCCACCAGCTACGTCGCCAACCACCTGTCGATGCTGGCCGAGGGCCAGCAGTCCCTGGCCAAGTCGCTGTTCCTCGGCGGGGTGACCCACAGGTTCCCCGGGATGAACTTCGCGTTCCTCGAAGGCGGGGTGACCTGGGCCGCCGCCCTCTACAGCGACATCGTCGGCCACTGGGAGAAGCGCAACGTGGCCGCGTTGCGGGCCAACCTCGACCCGGCCCTGATGGACCGGGGTCTCCTCCTCGAGATGCTGGGCCGCTACGCCCCCGACGCCCGTCGCCTCCCACCCGAGGTGACCCGGCGCCCGGTGGAGCCCGAGGACATGCTCGACGAATGGGCGGCGTGCGGGATCGAACAGGCGATCGACATCCGGGCACTGTTCGCCGAGCGCTTCTGGTTCGGATGCGAGGCCGACGACCCGATGACGTCGCTCGCCTTCAACACGGCGGTCAACCCGTTCGGGTCCGAGTTGCAGGTGATGCTGGGGTCCGACATCGCCCACTGGGACCTGCCCGACATCAGCGAGGTGTTGGAGGAGGCCCACGAGATGGTCGACAACGGCTGGATCGACAAGGCCGCGTTCCGCCAGTTCGTCTTCGCCAATCCGGCCCGGTTCTACACCGGCACCAATCCGGACTTCTTCAAGGGGACCGTCGTCGAGTCGGCGGTCGACGCCTTCCTGGCCGGTGGCTGACGTGTACGACGTGGTCATCCGCGGCGGACGTGTCGTCGACGGCAGCGGCCGACCGTCGATCGTGGCCGACGTCGCGGTCGCCGATGGCCGGATCGTGGAGCTCGGGACGGTCACCGGGTCCGGCACCCGGGAGATCGACGCCACCGGCAAGGTGGTGTGCCCGGGCTTCGTCGACATCCACACCCACTACGACGCCCAGCTGCTGTGGGACACCACGGCGAGCCCGTCGGTCCAGCACGGCGTGACCACCGTCCTCGGGGGGAACTGCGGATTCTCCATCGCCCCGCTCGGTCCCGGTGACGACGACTACATCCAGGCGATGATGGCGGTGGTGGAGGGGATCCCACGGGAGGCCCTCGCCGGCGGCGGCGACTGGTCGTGGGGGACCTTCGGCGACTACCTCGACCGGGTCGACGTGGGGTTGTCGGTCAATGCCGGGTTCCTGGTCGGCCACTCGACGGTACGCCGCGTGGTCATGGGTGACCGGGCCACCTGGGACGAGGCCACCCCCGAGCAGGTCGGTGCCATGGTCCGACTGGTGGAGGAGTCCCTCGACGGTGGTGCCCTCGGACTCTCCTCGTCGCTCGGTGAAGGTCATCTGGACGGGGACCACCGTCCGGTCCCGTCCAGCAGTGCCTCGTTCCCGGAGTTCGTGGCCCTGGCCGGTGCGCTGCGCGACCACGAGGGGACCACGCTCGAGTTCATCCCCACCATCGGGCCGATCCCCGAGGACCGGATCGATCTGATGGCCGACATGTCCCTCGCCGCGGACCGGCCCCTCAACTGGAACCTGCTCGGGAGCCTGGCCAGCGAGGAGATCTGGGAGCAGCAGCTGCGGGCCTCCGACGTGGCCGCGGCCAAGGGTGCCCACGTGGTCGCCCTCGCGCTTCCCGACATGATGCGCATGCGCTCGAACACCCTGTTGCCGGGTCTCCCCGGCTGGCGCGAGGTGACGACCCTGGACGCCGCCGGACGGCGTGCGGCCGCCGAGGACCCGGACACCCGGGCCACGTTGCGGGCCGGGGCCGAACGGGTGGCCAGTCGGGCCATCGGGGTGCTCACCGACTTCTCGATGATGGAGGTGGCCGACACCGACTCGGCATGGGTGGGACGATCGCTCGGTGACATCGCCGGCGAGCGTGGCACCGACGTCATCGACGTGTTGATCGACGTGGTCCTGCCCGACGATCTGACCCTGTATGTCGTGCTGCCGTCGCTGACGCCCAGTCTGGGTCGCTCCGACGAAGGGTGGGCGGCCCGGGTGGCGGTGTGGAAGGACCCCCGGGTGGTGCTCGGGGGCTCGGATGCCGGTGCACACCTCGATCTGATGTGCCACGCCAACTACCCGACCCGGGTGCTGGGCGAGGTGGTCCGCGACCGGGGCCTCCTGACCGTGGAGGAGGCCGTCGAGATGATGACCGACCGGCCCGCCCGCCTCTACGGCCTGCGCCACCGGGGTCGCGTCGCCGAGGGGTGGTTCGCCGACCTGGTGGTGTTCGATCCGACCACCGTGGGCAGCGAGCCCGCCGAGCTGGTGACCGACCTGCCGGGCGGGGGCGGGCGTCTGGTGGCGGGGTCGGTGGGCGTGGAACACGTGCTGGTGGCCGGTATCGAAGTGGCGACCGACGGCGCCCCGACCGAGGCGCGACCGGGCCGGGTGCTGCGGTCGGGTCGGGACACCGAGACGGTGCACCTGGCCGACGTCACGGGCTGACGGCCCTGGCGGGGGTGCCGGGGCATCCGGCACGGCCGGCCCGCGCCGACGGATCAGCTACGCGGTGGCCGCGCCGTCGATGACCAGCGTGGTCCCGCTGACGGTGCGGGCCTCGTCGGAGGCCAGGTAGGCGACAGCTGCCGCCACCTCGCTCGGGTCGATCACCCGGCCCATCGGCGAGGCGGCCCGGGCGAACAGTGACATGTCGGCCCCGTCAGGGATCTCGAAGTTCCGGAGGAACGGCGTGTCGACCGAGGCGGGGCAGACCGCGTTGACCCGCACCCCGGCCTTGGCCAGCTCGATGGCCATCGACTTGGTCAACATGACCACCCCGCCCTTCGATGCGCAGTAGGCCGCGTTGTAGGGGGTGGCCCGCAGGCCGGCCACCGACCCCATGTTGACGATGCACCCGGTGGACTCGAGCAGGGCGGGCACCGCCGCCTGGGACAGCAGGAAGGTACCGGTGAGGTTGACCTCGATGATCCGACGCCAGTCGTCGGGGTGGACGTCGGTGATGGCGGCCGCCGCACCGATGCCGGCCACGTTGGCCAGGATGTCGAGCCGACCGTGGGTCCGCAGCGCATGGGCCACCGCCGCGGCGCACGACCCGGCGTCGGTCACGTCGCAGTGGACCACGCCGGCCACGTCGGCCACGTCGGTCCGGACCACCTCGGCCCCGTCCTCGGCCAACCGGTCCGCGACAGCCAGACCGATCCCGCTCGCCGCACCCGACACCAGCGCCACCCTGCCCGTGAATCGACTCATCCGGGAAACGTACCCGCTCGGGTCGGCGACGGTACTGTTCCGGCCATGGGAGCTCTGGAGGACAAGGTCGCGGTGGTCACCGGCGCGGCGATGGGCATCGGCCGCTCGGCGGCCCAGATCTTCGCCCGCGAAGGAGCGGCGGTCGTCGTGGCGGACATCGACGAGGTCGGTGGCCGGGACACCGTCGCCCTGGTCGAGGAGGCCGGCGGGCGGGCCGCCTTCGTCCGCACCGACGTGAGCGTGCAGTCCGAGGTGGAAGCCATGGTGGCCTTCGCCGTCGACACGTTCGGGGGCCTCGACTGCGCCCACAACAACGCCGGGATCGCCGCCCCGATGGCACCGTTGGCCGACTATCCCGACGACGGCTGGGCCCGGACCCTCGACGTCATGCTCAACGGGGTCTACTACTGCATGAAGGCCGAGATTCCCCGCATGCTCGAGCGGGGCGGCGGTGCCATCGTCAACACGGCGTCAGGGGTCGGTCTCGTCGCCTACGCCAACCAGGCCGCCTACACCGCCTCCAAGCACGGTGTCATCGGACTGACCAAGGTGGCGGCCCTCGACTACGGGGCCAAGGGCATCCGGGTCAACGCCATCTGCCCCGGCACCGCCCGCACGCCGATGGTCGACGAGGCCATCCGCCGCCAGCCGTCCATCGACGCCCATCTGAAGGCCCTGCACCCGATCGGTCGCATCGGCGAGGCGTCCGAGGTCGCCGAAGCCGCGGTGTGGCTGTGCACGCCCGCCGCCTCGTTCGTCCTGGGGGTGGCGCTGCCGGTCGACGGGGGCTACGTCGTCCCGTGAGGACGACACCTGCGTCGTCCACGGTGCGGCGACTGGCCCGTCAGGGTCACCTGATCGGTGACTCGTGGCGGCCGGGTGCGGCCGACGGCGTCCACCGGCACCGCTACGCGGCCACTGGTGCCGTGCAGGCCGAAGTGGGGTTGGGGGGCGCCACCGACATCGATGATGCCGTGGCGGCCGCCCGGAGGGCCCAACCGGCCTGGGCCGCACTCGGCCCGGCCGGCCGGTCGGAGCTGCTCGGACGGCTGGCCGACCTGATCGACGCCCATCGCGGGGAGGTGGGTGAACTCGGTGCGCTGGACAACGGGACCCCGGTGTCGGTCCTGCGGCCCGGTCGGTACACGGCGGCCTGGGTCCGCTTCTACGCCGATCTGGTGACCACGGTGACCGACGAGGAGATCGCCGTGCGACGGGGGGCGGCCTCGGTCCGTCTCGTCCCCTACGGGGTGGTCGGGGTGGTCCCGCCGTGGAACGGATCGATGGTGGGCATGGGCCAGAAGTGCGGGCCGGCACTGGCCGCCGGGAACACGGTGGTGGTCAAGCCGCCCGAGCTGGCTCCGTTCGGCATGCTCCGCTTCGGCGAGCTCGCGCTCGAGGCCGGTATCCCGGCGGGCGTGGTCAACATCGTCGTGGGCGGTGCGACCGCCGGGACCGCGCTGGCCGGCCACCCCGGAGTCGACAAGCTCACCTTCACCGGTGGCACCGTCACCGCCCGGGCGGTCATGGCCGCCGCCGCTCCCAACCTGACCCCGCTGGCCCTCGAACTCGGGGGCAAGTCCCCCAACATCGTCTTCGACGACGCCGACCTCGACACCGCAGCCCTGGTGGCGGCCATGGCCGGGACGGCCATGCTGTCGGGGCAGGGGTGTGCGCTCCCCACCCGCACCTACGTGCACGAGGACGTCTACGACGACCTGGTGGCCCGGGTGCTGACCACCCTCGCCGGCTGCGCGGTCGGGGATCCGCTCGACCCGGCGACCATGGTGGGCCCGGTGGTCTCGGAATCCGCCATGGAGCGGATCCTGGGTGTGATCGACCGGGCCGCCGCCGACGGCGCCACCCTGCTGACCGGCGGCGGGCGGCTGGGCGGGGAGTTCGCCGACGGGTGGTTCGTGGCCCCGACCGTCTTCGGCGACGTCGACCACGACAGCGATCTGGCCCGCAACGAGGTGTTCGGTCCGGTGCAGGCCATCCTCCGGTTCTCCACCGAGGACGAGGTCCTGGCCAAGGCCAACGACAGTCCGTTCGGGCTGGCGGCCTACGTGCACACCGCTGATCCGGACCGGTTGCACCGGTGCGTGGACCGGTTGGCCTCAGGGGTGGTCATGACCAACGGTCTGGGTGAACTGGGACCGGCCACACCGTTCGGTGGGTTCGCACAGAGCGGCTTCGGGCGTGAGGGCGGGCGTGCGGGCTACGAGGAGATGACCCAACGGACCACCGTGCTGGCCGCGGCTCCGCTTCCACCACCACCGATGCCATCGCCATCACGACCGACGACAGATGAGGGAACGACATGACCACGCAATCCGACCGGCCGGTGGCATTCGTGACCGGCGCCAGCCGGGGGATCGGCAAGGCCATCGCCCGTCACCTGGCCCGGGCCGGCTACGACGTGGCCATCGCCGCCCGCACCCGCCACGAGGGCGAGGAGCGCGAACACTCGTCGACCGTGGCCTCGTCCAACACTAGGGCGCTGCCCGGATCGCTCGACTCCACCGCGTCGGTGGTCGAGGCCGAAGGGGGACGGGCCCTGTCCGTCTACCTCGACCTGCTGGACCGCACGTCGTTGGGCTCGGCCGTGTCCGTGGTGCTGGAACGGTGGGGACGGATCGACGTCCTGGTCAACAACGGCCGCTACGTGGGGCCGGGCCACATGGATCTGCTCCTCGACACTCCGGTGGAGCTCCTCGACCGGCACCTCGAGGCCAACGTGATGGCACCGGCGATCCTGGCCAAACTGGTACTGCCCCAGATGGTCGAGCGGGGACACGGGGTCGTGCTCAACCTGGCATCCAGTGCCGGGACGATGGATCCGCCGCGTCCGGCGGGCAGCGGAGGCTGGGGTCTCGGCTACGGCATGTCGAAGGGGGCACTGCACCGGATCGCCGGCCTGCTGGCCGTCGAACTCGGGAACAAGGGCATCCTGGCGTTCAATCTGAGCCCCGGGTTCGTGGCCACCGAACGCATCGCCATCGACATGGCCGAGTTCGGATTCGACGCGTCGAGGGGCGCACCCCCTGATGTGGTGGGTGCCGTGGCCGCCTGGCTGGTGACCAGCCCCGAGGCGGCGGCGCGCAACGGCCAGTGGATCGAGGCCCAGGAGATCTGCGCCGAGCTGGACCTGCTGCCCGGGTGGCCGGTCACGAAGGGCTGACCGGCCGAACCGGTCGCGTCGCCCGGATGCACCCCTGTGGCCGAGACGACCACGCGGGCCGGACGTTCCTGGCAGGATGACCCGATGGCCAGCGAGTACCCCGTCCCGACGACCGAGGAGCTCGACGCCCTCTTCGACGCACTCAGCAACTGGACCCGCTGGGGTCCGGACGACGAGCGGGGGACCCTCCACTTCCTGACCGACGAGCGCCGGGCCGCCGCGGTCGGCCTGGTGGTCACCGGCGAGTCGGTCAGCCTGTCCCACGACCTGGCCACCGAGCCGATGCCCGACCACCCCCATCCGGTCCAGCACCACATGCTGGCCTCGGGTGACGCCCGTGACTCCAATGGGATCGAGGGCTACGAGGCGGCCCGGGACCATCTGGCCCTCGACGTCCACGGCCTGTGGACGACCCACGTGGACGCGCTCTCCCACATGTTCGTGCGGGGCCGCATGTACGGCGGCCGACCGGCCAGCGACGTCCGCAGTGACGGCGCCCGGTCCAACACCATCCTGTCCATGGCCGACGGGGTGATCGGGCGGGGCGTGCTCCTCGACGTCCCCCGTGCGCTGGGGACTGAGTTCCTCGACGGCTCCGACGTGGTCACTCGGGCCGATCTCGAGGCGACCGAGGCCCACCAGGGTGTCCGGGTCGGCGCGGGTGACGTGGTCCTGATCGCCTGGGGCCGCGAATCGCGACGACGCTCGAGGCGGGGCTTCGACGGGTTCTCCGGGCTGCACCCCGACTGCCTCCCGTGGCTGGCCGAACGGGAGGTGGCGGTCCTGGGCAGCGACGGGATCTCGGACCCGATGCCCTTCCTCGGTACCCCGGAGTGGCCCTTCCCCATCCACCAGATCGGGATCGTGGCCATGGGACTTCCCCTGATCGACAACGTCCGGCTGGCTCCGCTGGGGACCCGGTGCGCCGAGCTCGGGCGGTGGGAGTTCCTGTTCACCATGGCTCCCCTGCGGATCCCCAAGGGCACGGGCTGTCCGGTCAACCCGGTGGCCGTGCTGTGAATGCCTCCACGGTGCCCGGAGGTGGTGCGGGCGACCACGAGGAGTTGCGGGCGCTGGTCCAGCGCTACGCCCGGGCGGCCGACGAGCGGGACGTCGACGCCCTGGCCGAACTCTTCCACCCCGACGCCGAGGTGACCGGCGCACGCGGCACCCAGACCATCGGCGAGTGGCTCGACACCATGCGTGCGCCACGCACGTTCCCGACGAGCATGCACGTGCTCGGTGACCCCTTGATCCACCTGGACCCGGGCGCCGACGAGGCGGTCCTCGACACCTACGCCGTCGTGTACCAGTTGAACGATCCCGGCTCCGGCAAGGGGGACCTGACCCTCGGCATCCGCTACCTGGACGATGTCGAGCGCCTCTGGGGCCGCTGGGTCATCCGCAGGCGCACCGCCCGCACGCTCTGGATGCGGTAGCGGAGCAGGAACGCGACGGCGCGGCAGGTCGCGCCGCGGTGCTCAGGCGGGGCGCGACCGCAGGAGGCGGCCAGGTGCAGCTCCCGTGGGTCGGCCACGGTCGATGGTGACCTCGCCACCCACCACCGTCGCCAGGAACCCGACCGACCGCTGCTCCAGGCGGCGGCCGCCGGCGGGCAGGTCGTCCACCAGCTGCGGCACGGCCGGGGCGACGGTGTCCGGGTCGAAGACGTTGAGGTCGGCGGCCATCCCCTCGCGCAGCAGGCCCCGGTCGGCCATTCCCCAGGCCATGGCCGGAGCCAGGGTGATCATCCGGACGGCCTCCTCCAGCGTGAACTCCTGGCGGTCGCGGACCCAGTGGCCCAGCAGGTGGGTGTGGATCGACGAATCGGCGATCTGGCTCAGGTGGGCCCCCGAGTCCGAGAAGGTCATGACCGTCCGCGGGTGCCGCATGGCCCGCAACAGGACCGTCTCGTCCTGGGGGTAGAGGCTGGGCTGGATGAACAGCTGGTCGCCGCCGGAACCGACACACAGGTCGATCATCGCCTCGGCCGGGTGGACGCCCCGATCCCTGGCCACGTCGGCCACCGAGGGGTTGGGCGGGAGGCCGTGCTCGTAGACCCGGATGCCTTCGAAGTCGGGAGGCCTGGCCTGTGCTCCCACCCCGGTGTACGTGGCGTAGTCGGCGTGGACCGCCGCCTCCACGAAGGGCCGCCCCAGCTCGGGGTCGCCCAGGATCCGGAGCTGCTCGGCAACAGGAAGCTCCCGCAACGGGGACCACTCCGGGATCAGGTCGAAGGGCAGGCGGGTCTTGAGCGAAAGCAGCACCGAGATCCCCCGGCAGTGGGTCTGGGCCAGGACCCGGGCACCGCCGGCAGCCGCGTCGTCGAGGAAGTCGAGCAGGTAACCCGCACTGCGGGTGGCGACCAGCCCGAACGTCATGGGCACCCCGGTGGCGGCGCCGAGTGCCGTCATGCGGGTGAGTGCGGCGGCGCGGACCTCGGGGTCCGAGGCGGACATCTCGGCGTCGGCGCCCTCGAACATGCCGACACCCAGGTCGCCCATGACGCCGACCAGGGCGGCCACCTCGTCCCACGAGGCCAACCGTGACGCAACCGGACGGCCGTCGGAGGTCTCGTGGTGCTTGGTGCGCGAGGTGGAGAAGCCGATGGCGCCGGCCCGCAGCGCATCGGCCAACTGACCGCACATCAGGGCCAGGTCCTCTTCGGTGGCCTCCTGCTCGAACGCCCGCTCGCCCATGGCCCAGGTCCGCAGGGCCGAGTGACCGATGTTGGCGGCGAAGTTGATGCCCTTGGCCAGACGGTCGACCGCGTCGAGGTACTGGGGGAACGTCTCGAAGCTCCAGTCGATCCCCGCCGCCAGCGCGGCCGGGTCGATGTCCTCGGCCCGCTCGAGGTTGCGCACCACCAGTCCGCGCTGGTCGGGGTGCACGGGTGCGAGGGTGAAGCCGCAGTTGCCCATGACCGCGGAGGTCACCCCGTGCCAGCACGAGTTGGATCCGGTGGCATCCCAGAACACCTGGGCGTCCATGTGGGTGTGGCCGTCGATGAAACCGGGCGTGACCACGTGACCCTCGGCGTCGATCTCCCGGTGTCCCCGCTCGCCGATGCGGCCCACGCCGACGATGCGGTCGCCGGTCACGGCGACGTCGGCCCGGAAGGAGCCGAAGCCGGAACCGTCGACCACCGTGCCGTTGCGGATGACCAGATCGTGGGGCATGGCCCCATCTTTGCCGACGGGCGAGGTACGGGTCCGGGTGTCGACCGGGACCTACCGGATGGGGTCCTCGGACTCCTCCCGCGGCAGGACCACCGCGGGTCGTGCCAGCGAGGCCAGCAGGGCGAGCTTGTCGGCACTGCTGGACCCGGGCTCGGCGTGGTAGATCACGAGCAGCTGCCCGTCGGTCCCCCCGATGGCCAGCTTCTCGCGGTGGAGGGTCAGGTCACCCACCTGGGGGTGGGCCAGGGCGATGGGTCGGCCCTCGAGCGCCTGCACGTCGTGGCGTGCCCACAGCTGCCGGAAGCGCGCGCTGGCGAGGGACAGCTCACCGACCAGTTGGACGAAGCGCGGATCGTCGACGTCGCTGCCCACCGAGGTGCGGAGTCCGGCCACGATCCCCACGGTGGCCTGGTGCCAGTCCGGATAGAGGGCCTGTTCGCCGGGGTCGAGGAACACCGAGTGGAGCCGGTTGTAGCCGACCTGCAGGTTCGGGGAGAGAGCCGTGGCCAGGGGGTTGGCCGCCAGGACGTCGAAGTAGCGGCCCTCGACGAATGCGGGGAGGTCGAGCGTGTCGAGCAGCTGGCGGGTGCCGGTGGGCACGGTCTCACGCTTCGGGCGGCGTGCCCGCTGGCGCGAGCGGGAGGACGCCAGGCCGAGCAGGTAGTCGGTGCCCGACCGGTCGAGGCCGAGTACCCGGGCCAGGGATTCGAGGACCTGGACCGACGGATTGCGGTCCCGGCCCTGTTCGAGGCGCAGGTAGTAGTCGGAGCTGATGCCGGCCAGCATCGCCACCTCTTCGCGCCGTAGCCCGGCCACCCGCCGGACCCCGTAGACCGGCAGGCCGACGTCCTCGGGTCGGATCAGTTCGCGTCGCGCCCGCAGGTACTCGCCGAGCATGTTGGTCTCCGGCACGCCGTCAACGCTAACCGTGCGGACCCGGATCAGACTGTCCCTGTGGGTCCCAGGATCAGGGGGGCACTACCTGGGGGCCACGGGGCGGCGCAGACTGACGGCACGAGGTCATCGGGACACCCGGGCATCAGGCCCTGGAGCGCCGTGTCCGACAGAGCGAGGAGTGCAGCACTGATGGAAGCAACCACGATCCCGGGCGGGACGTTCATGATGGCGGAGGACCTCGAGGTCACCCGCATGGGCTACGGCGCCATGCAGCTGGCCGGCCCCGGAGTCTTCGGACCACCACCGGACCGTGCCGGTGCGGTCGCCGTACTGCGCGAGGTCATCGAGCTCGGCATCACCCACATCGACACCAGCGACTTCTACGGCCCCCACGTCACCAACCAGGTGATCCACGAGGCGCTGCACCCCTATCCCGAGTCGCTGACCATCGTGACCAAGGTCGGCGGGTACCGGGACGTCCACGGTGGCTGGCCCCACGCCCGCACGCCCGCGCAGCTGCGCCAAGCCGTCCACGACAACCTCATCCACCTCGGACTCCAGCAGCTCGATGTCGTGAATCTGCGGGTCGGCGGCGGAAGCGACGGCCACTCGCCCGAACCGGGTTCGATCGCCGAGCCGTTCACCGAATTGGCGAAGCTGCAAGAAGAAGGATTCATCGGGCATCTCGGGGTGAGCACCGTCTCCGTCGAGCAGATCGCCGAGGCGCAGGCCATCGCCCCGATCGTCTGCGTCCAGAACTTCTACAACGTCGCCCACCGGGAGGACGACGACATGATCGACGATCTGGCCACCCAGGGGATCGCCTATGTCCCGTACTTTCCGCTCGGGGGGTTCACCCCGCTGCAGTCCGACACCCTGCAGGAGGTGGCGGTCCGACTCGAGGTGACACCGATGGCGGTCGCTCTGGCCTGGCTGTTGCAGCGGTCGCCGAACATCCTGCTCATCCCGGGGACGTCCTCGCTGGAGCACCTTCGGGCCAATGTGGCCGCCGGTGGCCTGGTGCTGTCCGACGACGACGTGGCCGAGTTGGACACCATCGCCGGGTGACGCCCGTCAGGGTTCAGATGCCGTAGCCGACGCAGCTCGGCGGGCTGCTGCCGTTGGTGTCGCTGTTGGACCCGTCCGGGCAGACCGTGTTCGACCAGATCGCATCGGACACGTTGGCGCCGGTGAAGTCGGCGCCGGTCAGATCGGCATCGGTGAAGTTGGTGCTGTACTGCACCGATGCATCGGTGAAGTCGACGCCGGTCAGATCGGACCCGGTGAAGTCGACGCCCGAGACGTCCGAATCGCCGAAACTGATGCCCGGACCGAACACATCGCCACTGAACTCGTCGCCCTCGAACTGCGAGTGCTGCAGGTCGACGCCGGAGCCGGTGAAGTCCCGACCGGCGAAGGGCGATCCCGTCGCATGGTTCAGGTACTGGTACGAGCCGAGGAGGTACCCACCGAGCAGGAGGGTGCCGGACGGCAGGCTGGCCGGCGTGCCGGTGATCGAGCCGTCCTGGATGATCCCGGCGAGGTAGGTGCCCGCCAGCTGGGCGTGGGCCACATCGATTCCGTCGACCGAGTCCTGGAGCAGGTTGACGCCGGTGAGGTCGGCCCCGGACAGATCGGCCCCGTTCAGGTCGGTGTAGTCGAGGCTCGAGTTGGCGAGGTCGCTCAGGTCGGTGCCGGCCAACGTGGCATCGGTCAGGTCGCTGCCGACCAGGTCGGCCGCACTGAAGTCGGTACCGGACGGAAAGATGTCGCCGCTCAGATCGTCGCTCTGCAGCTTGGTGCCCTGCAGGCTGAGCCCCGTACCGGTGAAGTCGATTCCGGCGAACGGCGACCCGGGAATGCTGTTCAGGTACTCGTCGGGCCCGAGGAGGTAGCCGTGTTCGAGGACCACGCCGGTGGGGAGCGCCGATGGGGTGCCCGTGACGGTGCCGTCCTGGGTGATGCCGGTCAGACTCGCCCCGGACAGGGAGGCACCGTTGAGGTCGACGCCGTCCAGGGTGACCTGATAGAGGTCCGTCCCGGTCAGGTTCGCACTGCTCAGGTCGTCACCGCTCAAGTCGGAGTAGCTCAGGTTGCATCCCTGGAGGTTGGCGAAGGCCCCGAAATAGCTGCAGTTCGCTCGGGTCGACGGGGAGAGACGGTGCGCAGCTGCACCTCTGCCGACCCCGATGCTGTTGACCGCATGCACCGATGCCGTGTAGTTCCGCCCGTTGAGCAGGCCGGTGGCCAGGCACGAGGTGGGACCGGTGGGTAGGCAGGTCGCGTGTCCCGGCGACACGGTCACCGAATAGCTGGTCACCGGTGGTCCGGCGAACGCAGCAGGAGGGGACCAGGACAACGACACCGCGGTGTTGACCGCGACAGCGGTGAGCGCGAGTGGGGCTCCCGGCTTCTTGGGTCGGGGTGCCGCCCCTGCGGTGTCGGAGCCCGCAGCCACTGCAGTTGCCGTCAGTGCGAACGTGCACAGGAGCGCGCCGAGGCACGCGCGAAACAGAGGGTGCCGCATGATGAATCCGCCTTCCGCCGTAATTTCCGCCTTGCTTGCCCAGTTGTATCAGGCACCCTCTGTTGCTGCTAGCGCGTCCGTACCCGCCTACCCGTTCGACCATTGCCTGCGGCCATGCATCGGTGCTACGCCTGCAGGTAGGCGGGTGTCGACGTTTCCCCTCGAAGAAGGGTTCAGGTGCTGCATGTCACGAGTTACCACCAACTGGCGGACCATGGTGGCGGGTGCGGTGCTGCTCAGCTCTGCCGTTGCCGGCACAGCGGTGGCAGCGGCACCGTCCGCGGCGGGGGTGACGCCCGCACCACGCACCACCACGCGTGTCGCTTCTCCTCGGATCGCCGTGAGCCCACCGGCCTCGCCGTCGTTCGCGGCGAACGCCGGGGACCCTGACGTCATCTACTCCAACGGCACGTACTACGCCTTCACCACGGGTACCGCTCTCGGTAACAACCTCCAGGTGGTCATCAACAGTTCCGGTGACCCGACCGGCGCGTACGGCAGCTACACGGGACAGTCGTACGGCTCGACCGCGCTGCCCGCTCCACCGGCATGGCAACAGGCGAACACCCAGACATCCCCCGGTGTGGCCTACATCGGCGGCCACTGGGTCATGTGGTACGACGCGTCCCTCGCCGGCCATGCCATCGACTCGGGCTTCAGCTGCCTGGCGCTGGCCACCGCCGCGACGCTGACGCCGACCTCCCCGGTGTTCACCGACACCTCGACCGGCTCCCCGTGGTGTCCCGCGGGCGGAGTCCTCGACCCCAGTCCATTCGTCGACCCGACGACCCATGTGCCGTACCTGGTGTGGAAGTCGAACGACGGCAGCAGTGGAGCCGCATCCCAGGTGTGGGGCACGCAACTCAGTGCGGATGGCACCAGCTTCGTGGGATCGCCGCGGGTGTTGATGACGGTCACCCCGGCGGAGCAGACGACCGACGACCCGCAGATGGTCGCCAGCGGAGGCACCTACTCCCTGCTCTTCTCGGGCGGGAACTTCGAGGACTCGTCCTACAACGAGCAGCTGGCCTCCTGTGCGGGACCCTTGGGCCCGTGCGCCAATCCGGCCGGGCCGTTCCTGACCACCTACGGCGGTGCCTACGGCCCGGGGGGTGGATCGATCTTCCAGGATCCGTCGGGCCACCAGTGGCTGGCCTTCGCCGCCTGGAACAACCCGTGCACCAACTGCACGGGCGATCTGGCGGCCAACCAGCGCCAGCTCTACATCGCCTCGACCGACCTCGCTCCGGCCACGCCACCAGTGACCTACACCGGGATCGCCGCGACCCCGTCCGGCGACGGCTACTGGCTGGTCGATTCGAGTGGTGCGGTGCATCCGCACGGAGCCGCCGTCTCCTACGGCTCGATGGCCGGGGCGGTGCTCAACGCGCCGATCAGCCATCTGGTCCCCACCCCGGACGGCCGGGGGTACTGGATGGTGGCGGCCGACGGTGGGATCTTCTCGTTCGGCGACGCCCGCTTCTTCGGATCCATGGGTGGCCGGCCGCTGAATGCACCGGTGGTCGACCTCGCACCCACCGGTGACGGCGGGGGCTACTGGCTGGTGGCGTCCGACGGCGGCATCTTCGCGTTCGGTGACGCCCAATTCTTCGGGTCCATGGGCGGACAGCACCTCAACCAGCCGGTGGTCGGCATGGCCAACGACCCGACGGGCCCGGGCTACTGGATGGTTGCCACCGACGGCGGCATCTTCGCCTTCGGCGACGCCGGCTTCCACGGCTCCACCGGGTCGTTGACCCTCAACCTCCCGGTCAACGGCATGTCCGCCACCCCGGACGGCCAGGGCTACTGGTTGGTGGCGTCCGACGGCGGCATCTTCGCCTTCGGCGACGCCGGGTTCAAGGGATCGATGGGTGGGTCCCACCTCAACGCCCCGGTCACCGGGATGGCCACCGATCCGGCCGGCGGTGGCTACTGGCTGGTCGCAGCCGACGGTGGTGTGTTCTCGTTCGGGGCACCCTTCTACGGTTCGCACTGACGTCGGACCACACGACCCCGCCGGACGTGCCGGTGTGCGACCTGGCGGTGTGCGACGTCTCCGCTGCAGTGGGTGGACCGACGGGTGGGCCATCCGTGGAGAGGTCGGCTGGATAGCCTGAAGACCTCTCGATCCTGGAGGTACCCATGGGCACAGCAGAAGATGCCGAACGCGTCGTGCGCACGTTCTGTGACGCATTCGACGGGAGGGACGCGGCGGCGCTCCGGCCCTACTTCACCGACGACGTCGTGTACCACAACATCCCCCTGGACCCTGCCGTCGGGATCGACGCAACCATCGCCTTCATCGACGCGTTCTTCGCCATGTGCGAGACGATGACCATCGAGACGATCCACCTGGCGGCACGGGACAACGTGGTGCTGACCGAGCGGATCGACACGTTCACCATCGGTGACGTGGTGGCCCCGTTGGCGGTCATGGGGACGTTCGAGGTCCGTGACGGAAAGATCAGTGCGTGGCGCGACTACTTCGACCTCGGCCAGATCACCGCCATGCTCTCCTGAGGAACTTGCGTTCCTGAGAAGATCGTCCCCCGCCGGTACGACGCCCGACGACGGTGCGCCCGGTGTGGTCAGCTCACCAGCACGTCGGGACGCGGCAGACCCTCGGCCTCGCACAGCGCGTAGTACGCCTCGAGTGCGCCGGGACCGTCGAAGACGCTTTCGATGCTGCCGTCGGCGGCCAGGTTGAGGTTCACGCCGTACATCTGGAACCACACCTGGGTGTCGTCCTCGACGCACTCGAGCGTGTGCACCGAGCCGGCCGGCTCGAACAGGAAGGATCCCGCCCTGTTCACGTACTCGTACTCCTGGTACCTCCACGCGCCCGACATCGTGTAGGCGTAGACCGGTCCGGTGTGCCGGTGTGTCTGCACGGCGTAGCCGGTCTGGAAGATGTTCTCGACGATCCAGAGGCCTTCGGCCACGTCGACCTGGATCACCTTGAGCTTGTTGCCACCGCCGATCTCGACGAAGGGTAGGTCGGCGGCCCCCCGGTGCTTGGCCTCGGTTGCAGTGTCGATGGTCATCTGGTCTCCTGTGGTGTCCGTCGGTGCCCTCCGGCACCGCATACGTTCGTCTGCAGCGGTCCGAGCCAACTGCCGGACATCCACAGTGGCATAGATGGATCCACGGGTGCACCAGGCACCGTCGAACGGCGATCCGGTGCTCCGGGCCAGCCGCTGCTTGAAGTGCGTCCCGGTGGGCATAGTGCCTGCATGGACATCGTGCGCAATCCCGAGGGCACCCTTCTCGTGCCCGTACAGCCGGAGCGGAACCATCTGACGGAGGACGCCGCCGCCCGTACGCTCGTCGATGGGGACGGGATGGAGGCGGGTCCGACATCCCGCCTCCTCCATCCGGGGGAAGGCGGCTACGACGAGGCGCTGGCCGAGTGGGACCTGCAGCAGAATCCCGACCGGGCACCGGTCGTCTCCACGGCCAGCGGACGACAGGAGGCCATGACCCTCGTCCACGCAGTGGCGACGTCGCCCGACCATGCCGTGGCCACGGCCGTCGACGCACTCGATGATCCTGAGGCGAGCGGCGAGGCACTGCGCCACGTCCTGGTGGGCGGCGTCCATTCGGTCGAGGCCTTTTCGACGGAAGTCGCTGCGGCCGAAGGTGGCGAACCGCTGCCCGCGCACGAGACCACCAAGATCATCGGTGAGGTGCTGCGGGAGCTGGACTGAGGTCCGACGACCGGGTGGTCGCCCACCCAGCTCGTGGGACCGGACTCAGTTGACCGGTGGCGGTGTTCCTTCCGCGCTGGCCGACAGCGTCGGGTCCCATTCGCACACGTTGCACGCGTGGGCGAACACGGAGTGGGCGAACTCGAGGGCGGTGCCCTGTGGGTCCGTACTGGCGCAGACGTCACTCCAGCCGAGGATGTACTCGCCGAGATCGGGGTCCCAGTGGCCGGCCTCCGGCGCGATACGGGCTCCCGCGAATCCGTCGGGTGCCGGGTGCGCATACGCGTAGAAGGCGGCGTCAGGCGTTCTGCGGTCGCCCGGCCACCAGCCGATGGCCACCTCTTGGGCGTCCATGGCATTGCGCATGATGAAGTCGTCCGACGGCGGGGTCGCCTCCCGTCCCGAGAAGAGGCTGACGGCGAGGTCGAACGAGCCCCACCAGGCATTGACCGGTGTGGACCGTCCCCGGAAGGGTGCACGGAAGGTGGCGAGCACCAGTGCTGCCTGTGTGGCCGCGGCGAAGTAGGTGGTCACCGCGTCGGGGTCGTATCGTCCGTGCTCGTCGTCGAGGTCCAGGGCCACCGTCCAGGGAACCTCCTGGGGGGTCATGTTGATCGCCACCGGTCCGACGAGCTGGTGGATGGCGTCCAGGACCTCCCTCGTCACGGCACCGACCGACCGGTCGGGGACGAGGGAGACCCGCGCCACTCCGCCAGCGCTGGTCTCGACCACCGCCTCGTGGGTGCGCAGGTCGAGGACGACCACGAAGGTACCGGATCCGTCAGGGGCCGGCAGGGGCGCGGTCTCCCATCCCCTCGGTGTGAGCTGCAGCGCAGCGTGCTGCAGCTGCGGCTCGGGGGGCGCCAGGGCCACAGCGATCTTCCCGAGCAGCTGGGTGTGGCCGTGCAGGGTGTCGCAGGTCTCCCCCCACGTCTCGTAGGACACCTCGGGCCACAGGTTCGACATGTCCGGACGCTACCAACCACCCTGCCCCGATGAGGGGCGGCCCTCACGCGACCGGTTCCCGTGCGGTCGGTGCGGAGGTGGTACGGAGTGGGAAGCTGGACTGCACGAAGCCGCGTCAGGTCTCGGACGGTGATCGCCGAGGATCCGGCGGAAGGGGCGAGGTGGTGGCCGGGTGCGACGACTGGTGACACCGGGGTCCGTGGCGTGCCTGGCCGTTGTGCTGTCCTGCGGTGGATGTGGATCCGCCGCCGTGTCCCGGGGACCATCGATCGTCACGGTGTCGACCCCCGCCGCGGCCTCCTCCGTCGATCCGTCGACGCCTCCGAGATCGTTGCTGACCGCCTACGAGGACCAGGTCGTGTCCGGGAGCCGCACCGTCTACGTGGACGCCCAGGGTGGCTCGGACGCCAACAACGGGGACTCCCCATCGACCGCGTACGCCACCGTCCAGCATGCGGTGGACGTGGCCCGACCGGGCGATCGGGTATTGGTCGGAGCCGGGAACTACGGATACCTGTCCATCTACGGCTATCGGGGTGATCGCACACACTGGCTGTCTATCCAGAGCTTGTCCGCCGGGGTCCGACCGGTCATCGACGTGGCCGACCAGCCGGGGGACGACGGCGTCGACATCCAGGAGTCGAGTTACGTGGGTCTCTACGGCTTCCAGATCGAAGGGCTGCAGACCCCGACCCGACCGAATCCGTCGGGTGTCGCCGTGTTCCGGAACTCGGACCACGTGTTCATCTGGAACAACGACATCCACGACTTCCCCGGGGGAGGGGTGAACGACTTCTACGCTCCCGCCACCGTGTACGACGGCGCGTCGCTCCCGGCCGGCGGCTGGGACCTGGTGGACGTCTCGTTCAACACCATCCACGCCACGAGCAGGTACAACCCCACCAATACCTCGGGCATCTCGTTCTACGGGGCGGTCGCCACCACCCCCGACACGCTGTCGGGTTTCGGCTACCGCGCCGTCGGCAACTACATCTACGACGTGAGGTGCCTCGTGGACTCGACGTCGGGTGCCGGTACCTATCCCTACGTCACCGACGGCAACGGCATCAGCGTCGACAGCCTGTCCGTGCCGTACGTCGCTGGTCTCGTGCCCTATGTGAAGCCGGGCCTGATCGACGCCAATGTGCTGGCCGGCAACGGGGGCAGGGCGGTGCACGTGTTCAACTCGGTCAACGTCGACGGGTTCTTCAACACGGCGGTCGGCAACCTGCGCACCGCCAGTCCGGTCATCGACGACGGGGTCGAGCTGGACTCCAACATCCCCGGCGGCCACGTCGAGTACTACGGAAACGTCATCGTGCCTCTCGACACCCCGAACACGACCGACTCCACGTCGACCTATGTGGACAACGTCATCGCCGGTGGCACCCAGACCGTCCCGGTCGGAAACGTCGATCGCCGCTCCGTCGGGGCGGCCTATCTGGCGGGGGATCCGGACAGGAGCACGGTGGCGACCGGGTTGCCCATCGACGACTTCGCCCCGGTCGGGGGGGACCGGGTCCCGATCCGTCCAGGCATTCCTGGCTACCAGGCACTGGACACCGGACGGTACCGGACCGCGGGGTTGGTGCCGGCCGGTGCGCTCGGGATCCGCGTGCGCCGATCGAGGTGAACCGGGATGTGACCCTGATGGAGCCGTTCCGGCGCGTCGAACCCGACCGGTGGCAGTGCCCGGTGCGGATCGGACCACTTCGCGGTGGGTCCGATATCGTCCGAGGGGAATCCGATCGGAGGGAACCGAACGTGAGCAACCAGGCCATCAGCGCGGACTACCTCGTCATGGGCGCGGGTGCAGCCGGCATGGCCTTCGCTGATTCGTTGCTGACCTACACCGACGCGACGATGGTGATCGTGGACCGGCGGGATCGGCCCGGTGGTCACTGGAACGACGCCTACCCCTTCGTCCGGCTCCACCAGCCGGCCAGCTACTACGGGGTCGGCTCGTTGCCACTCGGTTCGGGAGCCATCGACCAGGTCGGCCTCAACGCCGGCTTCCACGAGCTGGCGGCCGGGTGCGAAGTGGTGAGTCACTACGACCAGGCCATGCGGCACCGGTTCCTGCCATCGGGGCGGGTCCGGTTCCTTCCCATGAGCGAGGTCGGCGACGACGGTGTGGTGACCTCGTTGCTCTCCGGGGACCGGACCACGGTGGAAGCCGGCCGGTTCGTCGACGCCACCCATTCCCGTATGCGCATCCCCTCGACGACGCCGCCGGGCTACACCGTCGATACGGGCGTGACCTGCATCCCGGTGAACGACCTGCCGCGCACCGCGCCCGGGTTCCAGGACTTCGTGGTCGTCGGTGCGGGCAAGACCGGGATGGACGCCTGTATCTGGCTGCTCGACAACGGCGTGGACCCCGATCGGATCCGTTGGGTCGTCCCCCGGGACTCCTGGGTCCTGAACCGAGGCAACTTCCAGCCGGGAGACGAATTCTTCGCCGCGTTCGCCAAGAGCCTGGCCGACCAGGCCGAGGCCGCCGCCCTGGCCGACTCCGTCGATGACCTCTTCGCCCGTCTGGAGGCGTCCGGTGAGGTGCGACGACTCGACCCCGGGGTCCGACCGGAGGCCTACCACTGCGCCATCCTCAGCGATCGGGAGGTGGAGGCACTCCGACGCATCACGGGGGTGATCCGCCTCGGACGGGTCACCGCCATCGGCGCGGACGAGATCCGGCTCGACCACGGAAGTGTGCCGACCGATCCGACCACGCTGCACATCGACTGCTCGGCAGCGGGCATCCCCACCCATCCGTCGACCCCCGTGTTCGATGGTGACCGGATCACGCTGCAGTGGGTGCGCACCTGTCAGCCCGCCTTCAGCGCGGCGTTGATCGGCTTCGTCGAGTCGACCTTCGACGACGAGGACGTGAAGAACCGCATCTGCACCCCGGTGGTCCCGCCGACGGTGCCACTGGACTGGCTCCGCATGTACCGGGTCGAACTGGCCAATCGCCGGACGTGGGGGGAGTATCCACAGATCGGCGAGTGGATGGTCAGCTCCCGGCTCGACGTCTTCACCCGTACGGCGATGTCGCGGCTCGGGGTGGATGTCGAGGCGACCGAGCACTTCGGGCGCTACGTCGGTCACATGGACCGGGCGCTGGACCGGCTCGACGAACTTCTCGTGGACGCGTAGACCGACAGACCGACAGACCGACAGACCGACCGAGAGGACGTTGGAGTGATGGACGAGCTATATGTCGACAACGGCGACGTCACCCTGCGGGTCGAGGTGACCGGGGACGGGCCGACGGTGCTGTGTGTCCCCGGGTGGCCAGAGCTGGCGTCGTCGTGGCATCACCAGGTGGCCCATCTGGCCGGCCGCGGGTACCGGGTCGCCGCGCTCGACGTCCGTGGCTACGGAGGCAGTTCCGTACCGCCGGAGGCCGAGCGCTACACGTTGCGCGAGCTGGCCGGGGACGTGGCCGCCGTGGCCACGGCACTCGATGGCGGCCCGGTCGTCCTGGTCGGGCACGACTGGGGCGCACCCATCGTCTGGACCACGGCCATCCGGCACCCCGGTGCGGTACGCGCGGTGGCCGGACTGAGCGTGCCCCACACGCCGCCCATGGGCCTGTCGCTCATCGACCTCTTCGATCAGCTGTATGCCGGAAAGTTCTTCTACATGCTCTACTTCCAGGAGCCAGGGGTGGCCGAGGCGGCCTTCGAGGTGGATCTCCGGGCAGCCCTCAAACGGGTGTACTTCGCACTCTCCGGCGCGGCACCGGCCAATACCCTCCTGCTCGATGCTCCCCGGGATGCAGCACTTCTGCCGCTGCTGCCCGACCCACCAGCCGGACCGCTCCCGTTCCTCTCCGATGCGGAGCTCGACACGATCGTCGCCAGCTTCGAGCGGACCGGTCTGACCGGCGCGTTCAACCGCTACCGGGCCCTGACCTTCGATGTCGAGGCGTCGAGCGACACCGTCGGAGCCACCGTGGACCAGCCGTCGTGCTTCATCGCCGGCGAGTTGGATCCGGTACGGGCGATGATCCCCGGCGTCGACGCCTATGCGGATCCGGGGGCAGCCTGCACGGACTTCCGCGGCAACACCCTCGTCGGGGGCGCCGGCCACTGGGTCCAGCAAGAGGCGCCGGACAAGGTCAACCGCGCGCTCGACGCGTTCCTCGAGTCCATCTGACCCGGGGAACCGTCCCACCCGGAAGGTCGGGCGGACCATGCGTACCCGTCGTCTGCCGGGGTTCGCGGCCCGGCGCGGGAGCCTGGCGTCTAAAGCAACAGGTGTGGCCGGTCGATAGATGGCTTCATGGAGCAGCTCGCTGCACCGGCACCGTCGGCCGGACGCGATCACGAGGGCGTCGTGCGACCCGTGGCATCGCTCGCCCTGGTGGTCGGCGCGCTCTACCTGGGGTGGCGATTCGTCGACACCTGGCACGGCACCAACCCGGTCCTGTTCGTCCTGCTCCTGGCCTGTGAGATCTTCGGGTGGCTGATGCTGGCATCGTTCACCTTCCTGGGCTGGCGCCTCCCCCCGAGGGCACGCCCGCCCATCGGGGAGCAACCGACGGTCGGGGTCTTCGTCTGTACCTACGACGAAGGCATCCACGTCCTCGAGGCCACCCTGGTCGGATGTAACGGGATCAACTACCCCCACACGACCTACGTCCTCGATGACGGGCGGCGCGACGAGGTGAAGAGTTTGGCGACACGGTTGGGTGCGGTCTATGTGACCCGCGCCGACAACCGACACGCCAAGGCCGGGAACATCAACCACGCGCTGGGCTGCACCGAGGGGGACCTGGTGCTGGTCCTCGACGCCGACCACGTTCCGCAGCCCGACATCCTCGATGCCACCGTCGGCTACTTCGACGATCCGTCGGTGGCCCTCGTCCAGACCCCCCACGACTTCGGGAACCACGACTCCTTCCAGCACTTCGCCACCGGACTCCACGACCAGAGCGTGTTCTTCGAGGTGATCATGCCGGGCAAGGACCGTCACAACGGCGCCTACTGGTGCGGTTCCGCCGCAGTCATCCGGCGGCGCGCACTGGAGGAGATCGGGGGGATCGCCACCGATACCGTGGCCGAGGACTTCCACACCACCATCCGCATGCACAGCCACGGATGGGCCACCCGGTACCACGACGAGACGTTGGTCCAGGGACTGGCCCCCCACGACCTGGCGTCGTTCCTCCTCCAGCGTGACCGGTGGGCGCGGGGGAACCTCGCCGTCCTCCGCACCCCGGAGAACCCGCTCATCGCCCCGCACCTGACGGTGCGGCAGCGGGCCAGCTACTCCGCCTCGCTCCTCGCCTACTTCGTGCCCCTGCAGCGGGTCCTGATGATCGGCGTGCTGACCACCATGCTCATCGGTGGCGTACTCCCGGTCCGCGCCCCGGCCTGGCAGTTCGCCGCGTTCTGGGTCCCATGGATGGCCCTCGAGCTCACGGCCGGCACGTTGCTGTCCCGTGGTCGGATCAGCCCGTGGGACGGCTCGTACATGGTGATGCTGACCACCGGGATCTACACCCGCGCCGTCTTCGTGCTCATCCGTCCGTTCCGGGTCGCTTTCAAGGTGACCCCGAAGGACGGGATCGACGAGGGTGGTTGGACGGCGGCCCGACAGCTCCCGCTGGTCCTGGTCATCGGCGTCGTCATGGTGACCGCAGTGCTGCTGCGTGCCCTCGCGCTGGTCGGCGTGCTCGTGCTGCCCCCGCTCGGGCCGTTGGCGGTCGGCCTCGGGATGTCCTTTGCGGCGTGGGAGGCGGCACTCATCGTCTCGGCGCTCTGGCGGGTGACCCGTCGCCACCAGGTACGCCGTCAGTACCGGGTCCAGGTGGAGATCGCCGGCACCATGGGGGGGACGGTGGTGCGGATCGCCGACCTGACCCCGGACGGCGCCGCCATCGTCGCTGCCAGCCCGCTGGCCATCGGCGACGAGGTGGCCCTGCAGATGGAGCTCCCCCGGCTCGACGGCGGGACCCGCACCGTGCGTGCCGGCCTGACCGTCCGGTCGTGCCGGTCGGAGGACGACCAGTCGTGGCGGATCGGGGGAACACTCGAGCCCCGGACACCCGAGGACGGGCACGCGCTGATCGAGCACTGCCATGTAGTGAGCTCGCGGGCCCGCCTCACCGAGTCGGGCCGTATCGAGGCGACTTCGTCGGCCGAGCAGCCATCCGTCGGATCCGGCGAGCGGGGATCCGGGCAAACCGGCTCCGGTCAACCGATGGATCTCGTCGCCGACCTCTGACGCCACGTCGCCGGTCGCGCGTCCCCTCCGGGTCAGGTGGCGGGCGTGTACTCGTAGATCGTGGTCTGGAGGATGCAGGAGCCGGGTTGGACGATCTCCACCCGCAGTGTCGCGGTCGCCGGGTCGTAGTCGACGCCTTCCGCCTCGAAGGTGCCCGAGCAGCTGCTCTGCTGGGGGATCGAGCCCAGGTCGATGACGTGGCCGGCGACGGTCGTCCCGTTCAGTGGATGGGCGAGGACGACCTTCAACAGTGGCTTCTGGTTGGTGAACAGCTGGCCACTGTCGTCGTCCGACGCGCAGACCAGGGTGGTCGTCGAGGTGAAGGCGCAACCCTGGATGTCGTTCACCTTGTGATCGAGCGTGATGTAGCCGGACAGGGGGAGGGCGCCGCCCAGCGGGGACGTGTGGTGGTTCAGGTACGGGGTCGGGTAGATCTGCAGGTGGCTCATGGTGTTCCATTCACCGGACACCATCCACTGCGCCCCCGGGGAGATCGCGTCGAACGAGTTGTTGTAGAGCTCACCGGGCACCAGCGTGTGGACGTACTGCAGGGTGGTACCGGTCGGGGTGGTCACCAGGAACATCTTGGTGTGCCCGGAACTCGGCCCCTGGAAGGCGTCGACGATGTAGCCCTCGGCCGAATCGGGGTCGCCGATGTGACCCCACCCTTCGGCGGCCAGCGTCGCCGGTACCGAGGCCAGGCCCCGGTAGACGAGGTAGCTGGCGCCCCCGGGCGGGACCACTGTGGCCAGCCCTTCGCCGGCATCCACACTGTTCTGGTCGTAGCTCCCGACCGACCGCCACCCGGCGATGCCCGACGTCGAGAGCGGTTGTACCGGACCCCTGGTGGGTGCCGTCGTGGTGGGGGTCGCCGACTGCGAGGAGCACCCGGCGAGCAGGAGGCCGACGGTGGCCAGTCCGATCCAAGGGGCCCGGGCGGTAGGACGTCTCGTCCTGGCCCGACATCGCAGTGCGTGGGTGCCGATCACCGGCCAATCATGGCATCAGACCTGCGTGGGGGCGGTGGGGGAACCGCCAGTGGCATCGAGCGTGGCATCGAGCGTGGCATCGAGCGTGGCATCGGGTGTGACCGGGACCGGAGTGGGCAATGCCTTGGAGCGTGCGGCTCCGACCCGGGGACAACGCACTACTGTCCGGGCGTGGCCCTTTCCCCACAAGCGGGCCGGGTGCTCGGGTGTCTGGTGGAGAAACAGCTCACCACCCCCCAGCAGTACCCGCTCACCCTGCTCGCCCTGACCGCAGCGACCAACCAGGCGACCAACCGCGACCCGGTGGTCGCCCTCGGGGAGGACGATGTCCTGGCCGCGCTGGACGAGTGTCGGAGCAATCACCTGGTCCGGGTGGTGCTTCCCTCCCACGGTCGCTCGGTCAAGCGGTACCGCCACGTCCTCGACGAGGTCTACGGACTGGATCCGGTCCGCTACGGCCTGCTGGCCGCCCTGCTGCTGCGTGGACCCCAGACCGTCGGTGAGCTGCGGGCGCGCACCGAGCGGATGGTCGAGCTGGCCTCCACCGGTGACGTGCAGGCGGAGTTGGTGGTGCTCGCCGAGCACGCGGACGGGTTGGTCCGGCTCCTCGCCCGCAGGCCCGGCCAGAAGGAGGACCGCTGGCAGCAGGTCCTCGCCGGTCCCTGGGTTCCGGAGATCGATGCGGTCGAAGGCCCCGGTGGGTCACCGGCAGCGAACGTCGGAGCCAGCGACGACGGGATACGAGGGAACGGAACTGTCGACGAGGACAGAAGTCACGATCGACCGGGT
>Ga0302202_10001289_pt1 | contig 31056 bp, 31 predicted proteins | sample II_Bog_N3_3_FD_194579 | JGI IMG/M metagenome (GOLD analysis project Ga0302202, IMG submission 194579) | Peat permafrost microbial communities from Stordalen Mire near Abisko, Sweden - II_Bog_N3_3 | ecosystem: Environmental > Terrestrial > Soil > Wetlands > Peat | place: Sweden: Abisko...
CGGACGACGACCCGGGCCCACCGGGCCCATGAAGCCCCGTGCGCCCCCCGGAATGCCCGACCGTCCGCCCGACCGGCGGCGCTGGGCGCCCACGAACCGGACGGCCAGCACGGCCAGGAACACCACGAGGGCCATGCCGGAGTGCGGACCGTTCACCACGGGGAGAGTGTACGACCGGGTACGTCCGGGCGGCGGGCGGGGCGGTTCAGGCGCCCGGCCGCATCCGCTCCAGCGTCGCCGCCATCTGGCGGTGGACCAGGTCGACGGCCTGGAGGGGGCGGATCATGACCCGGAACTCGACGATCCGCCCGGCGTCGTTGCACCGGATGATGTCGACCCCGTTGACGTACTTCCCCCCGATCGTCGTCTCGAACTCGAGCACGGCGGTGTCACCGGCGAGCACCTTCTTCGTGTAGCGGAAGCCCGTTGACGGCCAGAGCGGCGCGTCACCCCCGCGGGCGTCGGCGGCCGGGGACGGGTCACCGGGGAGGGCCTGTGCGGCGGCCTGCAGGTAGCGGGCGGTGACCGCCTTGCCGCGCTGGGGGGTGTAGACGATCGGGGAGTAGAAGACGACCTCGTCGTCGAGGAGGGCATCGAGGCCACCGGGGAGCTCCCCACGCAGATGACGGTGCCACTGGTCGACGACGTGCTCGATCACTGGGATCCCCCGATCCGGCGCGACGGCGCCGCGGCCACGGTCAGAACGTACCGCGCCCGCTAGCCGCTCGGCGACGCCGCCCACTACGGTGTCGGCACACGACGGCGACCGGAAGAAGGCAGATGGCGAAGCAGATCCCGTTGGTCGACTACCTGGTGCTCGGCGACCATCCGCACCTGGTGGCCCACGAGTGCACCTCGTGCGGTGCCCGGTACTTCGACCGGCGCAACGCCTGCGCCTCGTGCGGACGCACGGAGTTCTCCCCCGTGGAGATCCCCACCGAGGGCGAGGTGCGGGCCTTCACCATCGTGGCGTTCGCCGCGCCGGGGATCCCGACCCCGTTCGTGGCCGCCATGGTCGACTGCGGGGGGACGAGCGTCCGGGCGAATCTCATCAACGTCCCGCCCGACCCCGAGCACGTGTCGCTCGGGATGCAGGTCAGACTGGCCACCGAGGTCGTCGGCACCGACGACGAGGGCACCGAGGCGATCGGGTTCGGGTTCGAGCCCAAGGAGGGTTGACGATGGCATCCGACGATCTGTGGGTCCTGGGGATCCACATGACGAAGTTCGGCAAGCACCCCGACAAGGACATGGTCGACCTGGCGTCCGAGGCGGTGCTCGGGGCCCTGGCCGACGGCGGGGTGGCCATGACCGACATGGGGGTGATCGCCGCGGGGAGCCTGATGGCCGCCAGCGCCGGGATCGGACAGCAGCTCCAGAAGCAGCTCGGCCAGACGGGGGTCCCCGTGTACAACGTGGCCAACGCCTGCGCCACGGGGGCCACGGCGCTGCGGGTGGCGATGATGGCCATCAAGTCGGGCGAGGCCGACATGGGCCTGGCATTCGGGGTCGAGAAGCTGTCGGGGGCCGGACTCCTCACCGGGGGGAGCCGCAAGGACGACTCGGGGGTCTTCACCCCGTCCGGCCGCTACGGGGCCGTCGCTCCGACCGATGGGCGCATCGGGACCGAGATCATGCCGGGCGTGTTCGCCCAGATCGGCATGGAGTACGGGCACCGCTACGGAGGGACCAGCTTCGAGCTGTTCGCCCGCATCTCCGAGAAGAACCACGCCCACTCCACCCTCAACCCCCTGGCGGCCTACTCGAAGCGGATGACCCTCGACGAGATCATGGGCGACTTCATGGTCGCCTACCCGAACACCCGGCCGATGTGCTCAGCCAACTGCGACGGGGCAGCGGCGGCCGTAGTGGTGAGCGGGGCCACGTTGGCCACCCTGTCGCTGGAGCAGCGGCGCCGGGCGGTCAAGATCAGCGCGTCGGTCCTCACCACGGACCCCTGGGAGGAGTCCTGCCAGATCCTGCCCGATGTCAACACCCTGACCCGCAACGCCGCCACCCTCGCCTACGAGCAGGCCGGCATCGGACCGTCCGACCTGGACCTCGTGGAGCTGCACGACTGCTTCGCCACGGCGGAGCTCGTCCACTACGACAACCTGATGCTGTGCGAGCAGGGCGGCGCCGTCGACTTCTTCGAGTCGGGCGCCACGTGGCGTGACGGCACACTGCCGGTGAACGTCTCCGGCGGTCTCGAGTCGAAGGGCCACCCCATCGGCGCCACCGGGATCGCCAACGTCTGGGAGGTCGCCACCCATCTGCGCGGCGAGGCGGGTCCCCGCCAGATCGACGGGGCGAAGGTCGGTCTCACCCACGTCATCGGACTGGGCTCCGCCTGCGGCGTGCACATCCTGGAGAAGTCGGCGGCCTGAGCCGGCCCGGGTCCTCCCGGCGCGGCTCAGCGGACGGCGTCCGCCAGCAGCGACTCGAGGACCGACACCGCCCACTGCCGTGCCCGTGCGGTCTCGCCGTCGATCAGGGTGTTCTCCTTGTCGACCACGAAACTCTTCGGTGCGGCCACCTCGGCGAACCCGTGGTGGCGCAACCGCCGGCTGATCCCCAGCGACGCCCGGCCGGTCAGGGCCTCGGGCCCGTCGAACCGGGTGTCGAACGCGGCGGCGGGGACGTCGTCGACCCGACCGACCCGATGGAACCAGTCCCGCAGTCCCGGCCCCGCGGCGTCGATCCCGGGAGCGCGTTCGCCGTCACCGCCCATGCCGGCGACACCGGTCTGCCGGGTCGCCTTCCACGACAGACCGTGGACGTGGGTAGGCCCGCCGATCAGGACCAGATCGGCGCCGTGGATGACGTCGGGCGCCGCCTCCTCGACCGCCACGACCGCCACGTCACCCTGCTCACGCGCCACCCGGGCCAACTCCTCGGCGACCCGCCGGGTGTTGCCGTACAGGGACTCGTAGATGATCACCGTCTTCATCCTGACCACCTCCTCGACACCATCCTCGGCGGCCGGACGCACCCGCGGTAGAGGAGAATGTCCACTTCCGAGGTGCAACCACGGAACGGGCGCGGGCGGGCGTCAGCCGGTGACCAGGACCCCGAACACCAGGCCGCCGACGGCCAGCAGCACCGTGCCCACGGTGACGAGGCGGAGGGTGTGCCGGCCGGTCAAGCCGTGGGGCTCCATGGTCACCTCGAGGCGGCGCGACTCCCTCATGCCCACCATCCAGACCAGTGCCCCGATGCCGACGACCACCAGGGCGGCCACGCCCACGCCGCCGTGGAGGGTCCACACCCGGCGGGCCAGCACACCCACGGCCACGACCATCGCCAGGCCGGTCCGACCCCATGCCAGCTGGGTCCGTTCGGGGGCGAGGCCCTCGTCCCAGTCGTCATCGATCTCGGGAACGGGTCGGCCGGGCACGTCGCGCCGTCCTACTTGGTCCCTCGGACGGCGAGCACCACGGCGACCACCGAGATGAGGCCGATGCCGATCGACAGTACGGCGGTCATCAGTGACCGGGGCAGCGGTCGCCGCTGGCGCATCGCCCGCTCGTTCGACCTCCACTGCCGGTAGCTGGTGAAGGCGACGACCGCGCCGAGCGCGATCAGGGGGACGCCCAGGATCCGACGTCCGTACGGCACGTGGAACTCGGGGAGGAGCTGGGTGGCGGCCACCCCGGTGGCGATCAGGGCCAGGGCGGTGCGGTTCCACGCCAGGAACGTGCGCTCGTTGGCGTAGGTGAACCGCACGTCCGGCTCGATGTCCTCCGGCACGTCGTCCCCGGACGCCGGCGGACCCGACGGGTCGTCGCTCATGCTCGTTCCATCGACCGCAGCTTAGTGAGCGGCGGGAGCCAGCTCGATGGTGGTGAGGTCCTCGGCCAGGACCACCTCCCCCTCGAACGCCCCGGCGGCCTGGTCGATCCATTCCTGTTCGGCCCCCGGCTGGACCGGCGGCACCATGTGGGTGAGCACCAGGGTGCCGACACCGGCACGCTGGGCCGTGGCCCCGGCGTCGGGTACCGCCGAGTGGTAGTCCAGCACGTCGAGGAGGCGCGGCAGCCCGAGCGCCTCGATCTGGTCACGGCGCACCACGGTGTGCACCAGCAGGTCGGCGCCGTCGGCCAGCCGGTCCAGGCCCTCGCACGGAACGGTGTCGCCGGCGATGACCACGGAGCGCCCGCCGTCCTCCACCCGGTAGCCCACGGTCGGGTGGACGGGGGCGTGGTCGGTGGGCGCCGCCACCACCCGCACGTCCCCCCGCTGGAACACCACCCCGTCGGTGACGTCGGTGGCGACGGTGTCCGGTCGCCACGTCAGGTCGTCGTGGTGGGCCAGGCGGTACCCCATGTCGAGCCCGAGCATGGCCTCGGTGGCGGCCACCAGGCCCGCCGTCCCCACCGGGCCTACGACGGACAGCGGCGACGGCGTCAGGGACATCGCCCAGCGGGTCGTGATGATGTCGTTGAGGTCGGTGGTGTGGTCGCTGTGCAGGTGGGTCAGGAACACCGCCTGGAAGGCCACGGCGCCGGACAGGACCCCGGCGGCGCGCAGCAGGACCCCCCGGCCGGCGTCGAAGAGCAGATCGCCGACCGAGGTACGTACGAGCGTCGACGGGCCGGCCCGGTCGGCCGCGGGGATCGGGCTCCCCGTCCCCAGGATGACTACCTGCATGCCCTCGGCTCCTCGGTCTCGTCCACCACTGTTCTGACAGAGCCTATGACACGAAGCCGACCGCCGCGGCCCGCGACGCCGGTCGGGGCCGGCGGACGTCGGTAGCCTGACCGGGTGCCGTTCTACAACGAGCAGGTCGTGCCCCGTCTGGTCGCCCTGACCTGCGGCGCGTCGGCCCTGTCGGGACTGCGGAGGAGGACCGCCGCGGGCCTCTCGGGGCGGGTCGTCGAGATCGGGTTCGGGTCGGGGTTCAATGTGCCGTACTACCCACCCGAGGTCGAGCGGGTCCTGGCCGTCGAGCCGTCGGCCACGGCGTGGAGGATGGCGTCCCGCCGGGTGGGGTCGTCACCGGTGCCGGTCGAACAGGTCGGCCTGGACGGCCAGTCCCTCCCCCTCGCGGACGCCAGCTGCGACGGGGCGATCTGCACCTTCGCCCTCTGCACCATCCCCGACCCGGGGGCGGCCCTGGCCGAGGTGCGCCGCGTGCTCCGCCCGGGCGGGAGCTTCCACCTGCTCGAGCACGGACTGGCACCGGACGCCCGGGTGGCGGCCTTCCAGCGCCGGGTCGAGCCCATCCAGCGACGGGTGGCCGACGGCTGCCACCTGACCCGGGACCCGCTGGCCCTGGTGGCCGACGCCGGGTTCGTCGTCGGCGAGGTCGAGCAGAAGTACGGCGCCGGGCCCAAGGCATGGGCCTACCTGACCCGGGCCGTCACGGTCCGGGCCTGAGCACAGGAGGATGACCATGGCCGAGGACCACGAGCTGGGTGCACGGGTGGATGACCTGGCCCGACGGGTGGACGCCGCCGAGTCCGTGCTGGCCCTCCACCAGCTGAAGGCGCGGTACGCCGCACTGGTCGACGCCCGGTTCGCCCGTGGCGCCGTCGTCGACCGTCCCCGGCTCGACCAGCTCGCCGCAGCGGCGGCCGCGCTCTTCACCGAGGACGGCGTCTGGGACGGCGGGCCGGCGCTGGGCATCGCCCGCGGCCGCGGGCAGATCGCCGCGCGCCTGGCCGAGCCCACGCTGGTCTTCTCCCGACACCTCTTCGTCCAACCCCGGCTGACCGTCGACGGCGACCGGGCCTCGGGACGGTGGGACCTCCTGTGCCCGTGCACACGGCCCGACGGTGAGTCGCTGTGGATGTCCGGGCAGGAGGACGACACCTACGCCCGGGTCGACGGCGCGTGGCTCCATGCCACCATGTCGCTCACCACCGTGTTCGTGTCGCCGGCCGGCGGCGGTTGGCCCCGGATCCTGGTCTGAACGCGCCGGACCCCGCCCGGAGGCGGGGTCCGTGGGGGGTCAGGCCGGGGGGCCGACGGCCAGGGTGACCGACGACGTGTGGGTGCCGCCCGACTGGTCGGTCCACTGGAGGTGGATGACGTCGCCGGGGTGATGGCTCTCGAGGGCGTTGCTCAGGTCGGTCGAGTTGTTGACCGGGGTGCTGTCCACCCCGGTGATGGCGTCGCCCTGGACCAGTCCGGCACCGGCGCCCGGCGAGCCGGGGAGCGTGCCGTCGACGACCGCTCCGTTGGTGGTCCCCTGCGAGGGGTCGGCCGACGTGGCGCTCGAGTCCTGGACCTGGATCCCGAGGAACCCGGTCGTGCCGATGTGGATGGTCGAGCTGGCACGGCCGGCCTCGATGCTCCGGGCCACCGACAGCGCCGTCTGGATCGGGATGGCGTAGGCCTGGGACTGGCCGCTGACCGCCGACGAGCTGGTCGAGGCGGCCGTGTCCATCCCGACCACCTGCCCCGACCCGTTCACCAGGGACCCGCCGGAGTCACCCGGCTGGATGTCGCAGTTGGTCTCGATGAGCCCGGTGAGGTTCTCCGAGTTGCCCCCGCCGCTGTCGCTGGCGGTGATCGACTGGCCGAGGGCGGTGACCGAGCCGCCGGCCGAGCTGGGGGTGCCACCGGCGCCGCCGGCGTTGCCCACGCCCACCACGCCCTGGCCCACCGTGGCCGAGGCCTGGGCGATCGGGGCCGTCTGCAGCCCGCTGGCACCGACCAGCTGGATCACGGCGACGTCACCCGTGCGGTCGTAGCCCACGACGTTGGCCTTGTAGGTCTGACTGTTGCCGATGTCGGTGACGCTGATACTGGTTGCTCCGTCGATCACGTGGTTGTTGGTCAGCACCTCACCGTTGGAGGTCAGGACGATGCCCGTGCCCGCCGCCTGCTCGTTCTGATAACTGAGATTGGTGTTGATGTCGACGAGGGCCGGGGAGATCTTGGCGGCGACGCCGGAGATGTCGGACGGGGCGCCCGCTCCGGTGGTCGAGCCGCCGGACGCGCTGCTGCCCGAGCCCCCGAGGCCGCTCGAGCCCGAGCCGAACGGGAAGTTGCTCCCGCCGGAGCCGGTGCCGCCCGACGGGGTCGAGGCCGTGGCCGACGTGGTGTCGGTCGGCCAGGTGGCATGGCCGATGCCCGCGCCGAGGAGGAGCGCCAGGACGGCCACCACCGAGGCGACGACGGCGACCTGGCCCTTGTGGCTCCGCGACTTGGCCGGGGCGGCCAGAGGTGCCGGGTAGTAGCCGTAGGGAGCGGGCGGCCAGGTGGTCGGGGGAAGTCCGCCACCGGTCCCGGCACCCCATCCACCGGGCGCCGGGACCGGGGCCGGTCCGGACGGGCCCCAGCCCGCAGCGGGCACCGCGCCCCAGGCGCCGGGCGCCGGAGCGGGGGCGGGGGCGGGGGCGGAAACCCAGGTCGCGTCGGGGGCCGGTACGCCAGCCGCAGGGGACAGGTCGGTCCCGGCGGCGACCGGCTGTCCCGGATACGGGGGCTGCACCGGGGGGACCTGCTGGGTCACGGGGTGCTGCTGGGTGACCGCCGGGTCCGAGGCACCCGCGGGCCATGCCGCCGGGGGGGCCGACGCATCGTGGGGAAGGCCCGCGGCGGGCGCGACGGGCTGCGCCGTCTGGTCCGGTGCCTGCCAGGAGTCCGGCTGCTCGTTCATCTCGTCCATCTCGTCCTGCCTTCGGGTTGGGAGACCTCATGTGACGACGTCACCCGACCATTCGACCGCCCGACCGTAAAGCCTGGTTGAGCGCAGCATATGAATTGCATAAGGAAGCGGTCGCCGGCCGTCGTCCCGCCGGCGTGCTCACCGTACCGGTGCCGCCACGGTGATCAGGTCATGTTCGACCGTGGCCCGCCAGCCCCCGGACGCGAACCCGTGGGCGCCGTCGAGGCCGTCGTCGAGGAGGGCCCGGGCCAGGTGGCCCTTGGCCGACTTGGCCTCGTGACCGACGGCCCGGCTGCCGTCCGCCGCGACGAACCGGACCCGTACCACCCGGCTCCCCCCGGCCAGGGTGCCGAGGTCGACGGCGTGGGCGTGCTCGGCGGGAAGCAGGTCGACCACCACCCTGCCGCGGGCCCGATCCACCAGTGCGGAGGTGAGCGTCGGGCGCCAGAACGTCGACAGTCGTCCGAGCCGTCCGAGGGCGACAAGGAGTCGGAGTCGGTAGTCGGCCACCGGGTCGGCGGCCGTCGTCATCCCGTACAGTCCCGAGGGCACGAGCACCCGGCGGCGGTCGCCCGGGGAGAGGGTCGCCGGGTCCAGTCCGGCCCACACGACTCCGGTGTACCGCCTCCAGGCCGGCAGCACCGGTGCATCCCCGGCCACCAGTTCCCCGGTGGCGGCCACGGCCCGATCGAGCAGGTCCCCCCGCACCCCGAGCACGCGTGCGAGGGTCGGGGCGTCCGAGGAGCGGAGGCACCGGGCCAGCTCGGCGAGCACCTGCGCCCTTGGACCGGCCAACACGTCGTCGAACGAGCCGGGCCGCGAGGGCGGGCGTCCACCCGGGGCCTTGCCTTCCGACGGGGGGAGGAGTAGCAGGGGTGGCCGGGACACGGAGGAGCACCGTACCGTCCGGCGCCGCGACCCCGGACGCCCGGCGTCAGCGGTCCAGCGGACGGACCCCGTAGCCCGGCGGGGCGTCGGCCAGGAGCGCCTCCAGTGCGTCCCGGTGGAGCAGTCCGGCCTGGGTCCCGACCTGCTGGACCACCCGCATCGAGTTCACCGGGGCACGGGCCATGGACTCGTCGAGGGGGAGCCCCGATGCGACCGCGGCCACCAGGGCGGCCGCGAAGGCGTCACCGGCTCCGGTCCGGTCGATCACCGGTGCGTCGTCGGGAAACGCCGGCACCTCGACGGAGCGCGTCCCGTCGGACCCGAACGCGCCGGTCGAGCCGTCGGTCACCACCACCCGGTCCGGACCGAGTTCGAGCATCCGGTCGAGGAGGGCCGCCGGGGGATCCTCGGGCGAGGACCCCGTGACCGTGGCCGCCTCCTCCCGGTTGCAGACCACGAGCGCCGCCCGTCGGTAGAGCCGCGCCAGGGCGGCCGCGCCCCGGGCGATCTGCATCGTGCCGGGCTCGAAGGCCAGGGACACCCCGGGGTTCTCCTCCAGCCAGTCGGCGATCTGGTCCTCGTACTCGTGGGCGTCCCGTCCGACCGAGGAGAGGAAGAGCCACGACGGGACCTCGGACGGCCGGAGGTGCGGCCAGTGGCACTCGTGCTGCTCGTGGTGGACCAGGATCGTACGCTCGTGGCCCACACGTAGGACGAAGTTCCTGTTCGTCGGCACCAGTGGGTCGAGGCGGACCAGCGAGCTGTCCACCCCTTCGGCGTGGAGCGCATCGACCGCCTCCCGGCCGGCCCGGTCGGCACCGGCATAGGCGGCCAGCGCGACCCGCAGCCCGAGTCGCGCACAGGCCACGGCCACGTTGGCCGAGTTCCCGCCCGCGGCAACGGTGGCGGTGACATCGCACGCCACCTTGGCGCCGAAGGGGAGCACCAGTCGTCTCCCGGCCGGATCCTCCTCGACGACGGCGTCGTGGTCGGAGACGGTCAGGTAGACGTCGACGGCGACGTCACCCACGCAGATCAGATCGAAACGCTCAGCCATCGATGTCGTGCGGGTCATGGCGCCTCTCGGGTGATGGTCACTCTCGGGTCATCGTCTCACTCGGGTCACGAGGCTTCCACGGATGCGTCCGGATCAGGCGACGGCCGGCCCGGCCCGGTCGGTATCGACCTCGAAGAACCGGAGGGCGAGCGCCTCCATGCACACCCCGAACAGGGTCCACTCCTGGACCGCGCCGTCCGGCCCTGTCGGTCGCTCGACGAGTACGAGTTCCGGGTCCCCCCCCTGGCGGAGCGCACTCCCCTCCACCATGGCGCTGACCGCGACGGTGAACTGCCGGAGGGTCAGCGGCGCCCGCACCCGGAGGCCCAGATGGGCGCTGATCCCGGCGAAGAGCTGCTCCCACACCTCGGTCACGGTGGCCAGTCCCTGGGTGAGGGCCTCGCGCACCAGGGCGCGCCGTCCGGGCAGTCCGGTGGTCAGGGCGAGCACCCACACGCCCATCCACAACGACCAGTCGCGGGTCTCGAGCCGGGCACGCATGCCGACCTCACCGCCCACCCGGGCCAGCTCGCACAGCGCCCGCATCCGGGCCCCGGGTGACGACAGGTCGAACCCGTCGAGCAGCGGCACCAGCGCCGCAGCCGTCCGGTCGAGCTCCCCCGACGAGTCGGCCGTGGAGGCGATGGCCACCAGGACGTCGGCCTGGAAGTCCTCCTGGTTCTCCCACACCCGCCGGATCACCGAGGCGTTGGTGAGGCGCACGCCGGTGGTCGCCTCCACGTGGCCGAACACCCGCTTGAAGGTGAGGTCCCCCGCTCCCACCGCCAGGCCCTCCTCCTCGAGGAGGGACCGGCCGGCGGCGATCAGCAGGGCCCGCAGCTCCTCGCGGCTCCGCCTCGACCGTCGTGCCTCCGTCACATCCGCCACCGCACCATCGTCGCAGACACGGGGACCACCCGGCGTCAGCTGCTGCCCGCGGGCCCCGTCCACTCCGGGGCCAGCTCGACGTACTGCATCGCCAGGGCCTCGAGCCCCACCGCGAACAGCGTCCACTCCTGGGGTCGGCCGCCGGGTCCGGTGGGCCGCTCGAGCACCGACCCGTCCTGATCCGCGCCGGCGCGGAGCGCGCATCCTTCGACCAGGGCCCCCACCGACACCGTGAACTGACGCAGGGTGAACGGGGCACGGATCCGGAAGCCGAGGTGGTCGAGCAGGGCACCGTGCAGTTCGGACCACATGTCGGTCGTCGCCTCGTACCCCTCGAACAGGGCCAGGCGGATGCGGCGTCCCCGCTCGGACGACGGGCTGGTGACGCCCAGGACCCACACGCCCACCCACACGGACCAGTTCCGGGACCCGACGAGCGCCTGCAGGCTGGCTGCGCCTCCCGTCCGGCACACCTCGGTCAGTCCCCGGAGCCTGCCGTCGACCGTGGACAGGTCGAACTCGGCCAACGCCGGCAGGAGCGCCGCCGCGGTCTCGCCCATGTCGCCCCCGGTGTCGCCGGCCAGCGCCACCGACAGCAGCACGTCGTCCTGGTACTGGGCCTGGTTCTCCCAGACCCGGCGGATCACCGAGGCGTTGGTGAGACGGACGCCGGACGTCGACTCGATCCGCTCGAAGACCCGCTTGAAGGTGAGTTCGCCGGCACCGGCGCCCAGTCCCCGCTCCACCAGGATCGAACGGCCGGCATCCATCATGAGCTGGCGGATCTCCTCACGGGAGTGGCGGGCCGTCCGGGCGCCTGGTGGTGCTTCGTCCATGCGTCCATCGTCCCAGACCTGCCGCGCCCTGGTGGAGCGGAAACGGGAGCGGTCCGGGTGCCGGACCGGTGCCACCTGCAACACATGTTGCAATCTAAAGTTGCAAATAGTGTCCACGGCGTGCATACTGTTGCCTTGGGTGGCGGATTCACCCCCCGGGACCTGGCGGATCCCGGGGTGGTAACGGGGGCGGCGGGTGTCCGGTGCACAACCGGATGCCCGCGACCCGTGCGGCGGAAGGCGAGGTGCATGGACGAGGGTGGGCTGACCGTGGCGGATGCCGGCACCGGGCGCCCGTCGACGCCCCGGATCCTCGTCGAGGGTGCCCCCGTCGCCGCCAACGGGGGCACCGGGACGACCCCGGAACACGGCCGGGACCCTGGCATGCCCCGGCTCGACGTGCCCGGCATGGTCCTGCTCGCCGCCGCCACCATCTTCGCGGGCTACTACTGGCTCCACCTCATCCCCCACGGATCGCTCCGTCCGTCGGGGCTGCTCGGTGCCGTCGTCGTCGTGCCGGTCACGTTCGGTCTGACCCGGCACGGCACGCCGGGCCGGGCGACCTTCCCCCGGTGGCTCGCCCGGGGGGCCGCAGCCGCCATGCCGGTCCTCGCCCTGGTCGGCCTGGTCGTCCACCACGCCGGCTGGACCCGGGCCCTCGGCGCGGCGTCGCTGGTCCTCGCCGCATCCCTGCTGGCCCTGGCGGCCATGTCCGAACGCTCCGAACGCCCCCGGGGGTGACGCCGGGACGGGCGACGGCGCCCGGCCGACCGGTGGACAGCACCGGCCCGGGAATCTATCGTCAGTCACCTTGACAGATGATGCGCAGCGGCGCCCCGGGACCCGACCCGGCGCCCTGCGGGATGAGGACGTCGCCATGCAGCAGTACGAGCCCTTCGACGGCGTGATCGCACGGACGCAGGCGGAGTCGCAACCGTGGTGGCCGGTCCCGGCCCATCCCGGCGAGGGGGCCCCGGACGTGGTCGTGATCCTCCTGGACGACACCGGCTTCTCCCACTTCGGCTGCTACGGGTCCGACCTCACCACCCCGAACATCGACGCACTGGCCGCCGGCGGTCTGCGCTACTCGAACTTCCACGTCACCCCGCTGTGCTCCCCCACCCGTGCGTCCCTCCTCACCGGGCGGAACCACCACACCGTGGGCATGCGGGCGATCTCCAACTTCGACAGCGGCTATCCCCACATGCGCGGGCACATCACCGACCACGCCACCACCATGGCCGAGGTCCTGCGGGACGAGGGCTACGCCACGTTCGCCGTGGGCAAGTGGCACCTGTGCGCCATGGAGAACGCCTCGGCAGCCGGGCCCTACGACCAGTGGCCCTGCCAGCGCGGATTCGACCGTTTCTACGGCTTCCTGGAGGGCGAGACCGACCAGTTCTCGCCCGACCTGGTCTACGACAACCACCGGGTCGAGCCACCGGCCACCCCCGACGAGGGCTACCACCTGAGCGAGGACCTGGTGGACCACGCCATCTCGTTCATCCACGACTCGGTGTCGATCCGACCGGACCGGCCCTTCTTCACCTACCTGGCGTTCGGCGCCATGCACGCGCCCCACCAGGCTCCGGCCGAGTACCTGGACAAGTACCGGGGCCGGTTCGACGAGGGGTGGGACGTGGCCCGTGAACGGTGGTTCGCCCGCCAGATCGAACTCGGCCTGCTCCCCCCCGACACCGAGCTGGCGCCCCGCAACCCGGGGGTGGAACCGTGGGACGGTCTGCCCGACAACCAGAAGCGCCTGGCGGCCAGGCTCCAGGAGGCGTTCGCCGCGTTCCTCGAGCACACCGATGCGCAGATCGGCCGGCTGGTCGCCGACCTCGAGCGCCTCGGGCGCCTCGACAACACGCTCCTGCTCGTCCTGTCGGACAACGGGGCGAGCCAGGAGGGCGGCCCCTTCGGCATCCTGCACGAGATGAAGTACTTCAACATGCTGGTCGAGACCCCCGACGAGGCCGTCGAGCGCCTCGACGACATCGGCGGCCCGCACAGCCACGCCAACTACCCGTGGGGCTGGGCCCAGGCCGGCAACACGCCCTTCAAGTGGTACAAGCAGAACACCCACGAGGGCGGCGTCCACGTGCCCCTGATCGTCCACTGGCCGGCCGGTGTGTCCGACGCCGGAGCGGTGCGCGACCAGTTCCACCACGTCAACGATGTCGCCCCGACCGTGTACGACCTCCTCGGGATCGCCGCCCCCGACGTCTACCGCGGCCGCGAGCAGCTCCCGGTCACCGGGCAGTCGATGCGGTACACCTTCGACGACCCCGACGCCCCGACCACCAAGCGCGCCCAGTACTACGAGATGTTCGGGCACCGGGCGATCGTCGCCGACGGCTGGAAGGCGGTCACCCGCCACCAGGCCGGTACCCCGTTCGACGACGACAGGTGGGAGCTCTACCACTACGACGTCGACCGGTCCGAGTGCCACGACCTCGCCGGGGCGATGCCCGAGAAGCGGGACGAGCTGGTGGCCCTGTGGTGGGAGGAGGCCGAGGACCAGGGCGTCCTGCCCCTCGACGACCGGTCGATCGAGCTCTTCTTCACCCGCTACCGGGACAACTCGGTTCACCCCACCGACCGGCGCTACACCTACTACCCGCCGATGGCCCCCCTGCCGGCACAGGTGGCCCCGGGCATGGGCGGCAAGGGCTTCGACCTGGCCGCCACCGTCGACCGTCCCGCAGGGGCGGGGGGTGTGCTGTTCGCCACCGGCACCGAGAACTCCGGACTGAGCGTCTTCGTGCAGGGCGACCGCCTGGTGTTCGACTACAACTGCTTCAACGACCACCTCGTCGTCGAGTCCACCGTCGCGGTACCCACCGGCCCGTCGGTCGTCGGCGTCCGCTTCCGGCGCGGGGGGGCAGGCGCCACGGCCACGCTGTTCATCGACGGGGCGGCCTGTGGCGACCTGACGATCCCGTTCGCCATGCACATCATCTCGAGCGTGGGGCCGAGCGTCGGCTACGACCACGGCAGCCCGGTCAGCGAGCGCTACACGGGCCACTTCCCCTTCGAGGGGACCCTCCACAAGGTCGACATCGCCGTCGTCCACAAGGGGGGCGAGTCGCCGGACGTGCTCGCGGCCCACGAACGCGCCGCGATGGCCCAGCAGTAGGGGATCGTCGCTCCGGTACGCCGCCCGTCAGGCGGTGAACCGGGCCGAGGCTCCTGCGTCCACGTCGATCACGGACCCGGTGATGTGACGCGCCCCCTCCGAGCAGAGGAAGACGAGCGCCGCCGTCACCTCGTCGGGCTCCAGCCACGGCACCGGCTGCACGTGCAGCGTGGCCATCACCGGCGCCACGTCCTCCCGCGTCGGCTCGGCGACATCCGGCCGCATCAGGTTGTAGAGCATGTCGTTGTGGATCATGTCGGTCGAGATGTTGCCCGGGGCGATCACATTGGCGGTCACCCCGGAGTGGGCCATGTCGTGGGCCACGGACTTGGTCAGGCCGATGACCCCCCACTTGGAGGCGCAGTAGGCCGGGATCAACGGGTTGGACGACCGGCCCATCATCGACGAGATGGCGATGATCCGGCCCCACCGGTTGCGGCGCATGTGCGGCGCCGCGGCCCGCATCGAGTTGAAGACCCCGGTCAGGTTGATGTCCACCGTCTCCGACCAACCGGCGGCGTCAAGTTCGAAGATCGACCCGAGGGTGGACACGCCGGCGTTGGCGACGAGGATGTCGACCGACCCCAGCTCCTCGACCACGCCGTCGACGAAGGCCGTCATGGCCCCCAGGTCGCGGACGTCGGCGATCGACGTTGCGCAGCGCCGGCCCTCGGCCTCGACCAGACGGGCCGTCTCGGCCAGGTCCTCCGGGGTGGCCAGCGGGTAGGTCACGGTGTCCAGGTCGGCGCAGCGGTCCACCAGCGCGATGTCGGCACCCTGGCGTGCCAGCTCGACGGCGTGGCTCCGGCCCTGACCGCGTGCACCGCCGGTGATGACCGCCACCCGGCCGGCGAACTGCCCGTCCGTAGGCGGGCCCTTCGCCGTGCGCTCCGATGTCGCGTGGTCCGACAAGGTGCCTCCCCTGGGTCGTGCCCGACCTGTCCGGCCGTGCCCTCGATGGGGCCGATGCCCCGGATCGGGATCCTAGGCGGATCGGGCCGAGCGGCCCCAGGCCCGCAGGACGTCACGGTAGGCATGGTCCCACACCGCATAGGCGTCGCGGAGCAGCGGGCCGGGCCAACCGACCGGGAGGAGCTCGTCGGGCAGCAGCGGGTCGGACTGCAGGTGGCGGAGCACGGTGGCGGACAGCGTGAAGCCGCCGGCCAGGTCGCCCGGCCCCCGTGTGGGGCACTCGGCGAGGCGGTCGGCGAGGGCGAGGGCGCCGTCGGCCCACCCGCCGAGGTCCCACAACGCGGCGGCCAGCCGGGCCGGGTCCGACACCGGTGCACCGACGTACACGGCCAGGTCCGGATCGGTGGTCGGGTCGGATCGGAGGTCGAGGTTGTCGGGCCGCAGCCAGACCCCCTCGCGCTGTGGCGCGAACCGGGCGAGCACGAGCCGCCGCCGACGGTCGGCCCGCTGTCCAGCCGTGCTCCCCGTGGTCGTCACGACGACCAGGCGCCACGACCCGTCCCACGCCCGGGTCCGACCGATCCGGCTGTCCTCCTGGCGGCCCCGCCGCTCGAGGAGCCGGCCGGCGAGCCGGTACCGGCCGTTGCCGTCGGTCACCGCCTCCCCCGACGACACCATCCGGCTGAGTGCCACCCGGGCCCGGTTGGCGTTGATCCCGAAGAGTCCGGCCAGGTGCACCAGGTGGGCGACCGGCAGCTCGGGCGGGTCCTCGCCCAGCAGCGCGCTGGCCAGGACGGACCGCGCCGTCAGCGGGGGCCCGGCGTCCGTGTCCGGTCGGCCGGTGCGCACCGGCGTGCCGGCCGGGCCTGCCGTGGTCCGCCCGGCCATTACGTCGTTGCGTCAGTTGACATGTCGTTGTAATGTAGCTCGGATGGCGCCCACCATGGTGGCCGGCGCGGCCGCCCGACCCGACGTCCTGCCGACCGATCGACTCCAGACCAACGGCATGGCCCGCCCCGAGCTGCGCGCCGATCTGCGCCGCATCGACGACGCGCGCAACGCGCTCACCGTCGCCTCGGTGTGGCTGTGGGTGGCCGTGATCATCGGGGGTGCGGTGTGGGTCGACCGGTGGTGGGCGTACCTCATCGCCTTCGTCCTGATGGGGCCGATGTACGCCCGCTTCGCCATCCTCATGCACGAGGCGGCGCACAAGCTCCTCTTCACGAACAAGCGGGTCAACGACTGGGTCGGCACCTGGCTGGTCGCCTACCCGACGTGGACGCCGATCGGCCTCTACCGGCGTGGCCACTTCGCCCACCACAAGGAGGAGTTCGGGCCGAACGAGCCGGACATCGCCTTCTACGGCGGCTATCCGTGCGACCGCAGGACCCTCCGGCGGCGCCTGGTGCGCGACGCGGTGGGGATCTCGGGCTGGAAGAACTTCGTGCCGCTGTTCCGGTCGCTGAAGGTGCGGAGCTTCCGCCGTACGTCACTCTCGATCATCGGGGTCCAGCTCGTGCTGTGGGCGGGGATGTGGGCGGCCACGGGCCGGTGGTGGATCTATCCGCTGCTGTGGTGGCTCCCGTGGATGACCCAGTGGCGGGTCATCAACCGGCTCCGCGCCATCGCCGAGCACGGCGGCCTCGAGGCGGGCACCGACCGGCGGGTCACGACCCACAACGTCCGACAGGGGTGGGTCGCCAGGTTCTGGTTCGTGCCGTTCCACACGGGCTGGCACCTCGCCCACCACGTCGACATGGGTGTGCCGTGGCGCAACCTCCCCCGGTTCCATGCCGAGCTCGAGCGGGCCGGCTACATCACCGAGGGCATCACCTATCCGGGCTACCGCGCCCTGTGGCGGGCCTTGGCCTCGGCCTGACCCGGTCGGCCCCGTGGGTCAGGCCCGTCGGCCGCGCATCGTCCGGTAGGTCCGCACCAGGCCGGCCGTCGAGCTGTCCTGGTCGGTGAGGTCCGGCGGCTCGACCGAGCTCAGCACCGGTCCCAGCTGCCCGGCCATCACCTTCCCGAGCTCCACCCCCCACTGGTCGAACGAGTCGATCCCCCAGACGGTCCCCTCGACGAAGACGGTGTGCTCGTAGAGCGCCACCAGCTGCCCGAGCACCGACGGGGTCAGCTCGGGAGCCAGGATCGTCGTGGTCGGATGGTTACCCGGCATCACCTTGTGCGGCACCTGGGAGGCCGGCGTCCCCTCGGCCACCACCTCCTCCGCCGTCCTCCCGAAGGCCAGAGCCTTGGTCTGGGCGAAGCAGTTGGCCATGAGCAGGTCCTGGCGGTCGGCGTCCTCGTGGGTGGAGGTGGCGAACCCGATGAAGTCCGCCGGGATCAGCCGGGTGCCCTGGTGGATCAGCTGGTAGAAGGCGTGCTGACCGTTGGTGCCCGGCTCACCCCAGTAGATCTCGCCCGTGGCGCCCTCCACCGGTGACCCGTCGCGTCGCACCGACTTGCCGTTCGACTCCATGGTCAGCTGCTGCAGGTAGGCCGGGAACCGGGCCAGCCGCTGGCTGTAGGGCAGCACCGCATGGGTCTCCGCGCCGAACAGGTCCGAGTACCACACACCCAGCATCCCCTGGATCACCGGGAGGTTCGCCTCGAAGGGCGCCTCGACGAAGTGGCGGTCCATGGCGTGGAACCCGGCGAGCATGTCGGCGAACGCCGCGGGCCCGATGGACACCATGAGGGAGAACCCGATGGCCGAGTCGAAGGAATAGCGGCCGCCGACCCAGTCCCAGAAGCCGAACATGTTGGTGGGGTCGATCCCGAACCCGGTGACGCCGGCCTCGTTGGTGGAGACGGCCACGAAGTGACGGGCCACGGCCTCGTCGCCGCACCCGAGCCCGTCGAGCAGCCAGTCCCGTGCGGCGCGGGCGTTGGTCAGGGTCTCCAGTGTGGTGAACGTCTTCGAGCACACGACGAAGAGGGTCTCCGCCGGGTCGAGGTCGCGGAGTGCCGCATAGAGGTCGACGGGATCGACATTGGACACGAACCGGCTGTCGATGGCTGGGTCGGCGTAGTCGGCCAGCGCCTGGTGGGCCATGGCGGGGCCGAGGTCGGACCCGCCGATGCCGATGTTCACGACGGTACGGATGCGGCGACCGGTCTGACCGGTCCATGCGCCGGACCGGATGCGCTCGGCGACCGCGCCCATGGCGTCGAGGACGGTGTGCACGTCGGCCACCACGTCGCGCCCGTCGACCACCAGCGAGGAGCCACGGGGCATGCGCAGGGCCACGTGGAGGACGGCGCGGTCCTCGGTGGTGTTGATCCGCGCTCCGGCGAACATGGCGTCGCGCCGTCCGGCCACCCCGGCACGGCGCGCCACGGCGAACAACGCGTCGAGGGCGGCACGGTCGACCCGTTGCTTCGAGTAGTCCAGGACCAGGTCGCCGGCCGTCGCCACCATGGCCGTCCCCCGGCCGGGGTCCTCGGCGAAGAGGTCGCGGAGGCGCCGTCCCCGCACCTGCGCGAACCGGTCGACCAGGTCCTGCCATTCAGGCGTGGCCCGCAGGTCCCCGACCGCGGCGTCCATCGGGCTCTCGTCGTCGCTCATCCCATTCGCCTCCGTACCGGCGTTCGTCGTACCGGGCGTCCGTCCCGTTGGGCACGCGGACTTCCTGCGTGCCGTGTCTCCCGACCTTAGGCACTCGGCCGCGGCGTCCGGCGAAATTGCGGAATGATTACCGTGCGATAACGGTGTGGTCGCGTGCCGTTCACCCGGGACTCCTACTGTCCTCAGGGATGGCAGCGCGACCTGAGCCGAAGTGCGGGCGGTCCCCCCGGTCCCGGCGCGAGCCGGCGGACGGCCCGGGGCTGCGCACCTGCCGTCCGGGGTCCTGGACCCCGCCGCCGCTCACGGCGACCCCGGTGGAGCCGGCACCACCGGTCCGCCGGTCCAGCAGCGGCACGAACGTGCGGTCCCGCCGTCACGGCGGCACCCCCGTCTGTGCGCTGTTCCGGGACGTCACGGGGCCTGCATGACCCTGACGTTCCGCGAAGTCGAGCAGGGGGTGCCCCCTCCCGGGGCGCCGCCCGTGATCCTGGTGATCGATGACGACCACCTCACCCGTGACTCGCTGGCGGCGACCCTCTCCATCGAGGGGTTCGTGGTGATCACCGCGGCCACCGCCGACGAGGGCATCGCCCACCTGGCTCCCGACCCACCGGCCCTGGTCATCCTCGACACCCAGATCGGCGACTCGGACGGGTTCGTCGTCTTCCGCCGGATCACCGCCGTCGCACCCTGGGTGCCGGTGATCATGATCACGGAAGAGGACGACGAGCTCGACGCCGTCCTGGCCCTCGAGGCCGGCGCCGCCGACCACGTGACCAAGCCGCCCCGTCCCCGCGAGCTGACCGCCCGCATCCGGGCCGTGCTGCGCCGGGTCGGCAGCCAGCCCCAGGGCCCACCGACGCCCCCTCCCCGCGGCGCCTACACGTTCGGCCCGGTCACCGTCGACGTGGCCCGCCGCGAGGCGACCCTGCACGGACGCGACGTCGAGCTTTCCCGCAAGGAGTTCGACCTCTTGGCCCTGCTCGTGTCCGAGGGTGGCCATGTCGTGACCCGCAAACAGTGCATGGACCGCATCTGGCGGGACCGGAAGAAGGGCGACAGCCGCACCCTCGACACCCACGTCAAGCGGCTCCGCAAGAAGATCGAGGTCAACCCCGCCGAACCCGCCCACCTCATCACCGTCCGGGGGGTGGGATACCGCTTCAAGCCGTAGGAGCCCGCCCGGCGCCGCACCCGCCCATTCCCTCCCCCAGGTGGTCGTGCCGTGGTGTGCGGGCGGGCTCCTACGACATGAGGCACCCGCCGACACCGTCCAGGTCGATCCCATGTCGGGCGGTCACGGGGTCCGGCGGCACCCTGCCGTAGACTCCTCGTGCCGACGGAGCCGGCGGCCGGCCGAGGTCGCACGCACGGGACGCCCACCGGATGCACGCGTCGCCACCCCGGAAGGAGCGCAGCGGTGCCCGAGTCGACCGGGACGAGCGGACAGACCCACCACCCCCACCACGGACCCGGGCCACTCGCCGCCATCGCCGTCGGCGGCGCGCTCGGTACGCTCGCCCGCTACGGGGTCGAACGGGCTGCCGTGCCCGCGCCGGCCGGATTCCCCTGGGCCACCTGGACCGTGAACGTCGTCGGGTCGTTCGTACTCGGCGCCGTGGTGACGCTGGTGGTCGAGCGGTGGCCGCGCGACCGGTACCTGCGGCCGCTCGTCGCCGTCGGATTCTGCGGAGGCTTCACCACCTTCTCCACCCTGGCCGTCGAGATCGACCAGCGGATCCAGCACGGCCACGGGGCCCTGGCGGCCGTGTACCTGGCGGTGACCCTCGTGGCCGGCCTGGGAGCCGCACTGGCGGGGATCTCCCTCGCACGCGGCCGGTTGCTGCCCGCCGCCGGTGCGCCGCTCCCGGATCCCGACCTCCTGGCGGGGGACGAGGACGAGGACCTGGACGGGGGAACGGGATGACCCTCGCCCTCCTGGTCCTGGCCGGCGCCGTCGGCGCCCTGCTCCGCTACGAGGTGGAGCTCGGCGTCCGGCGAACGCTGGGTCCCCGGTTCCCCTGGGGGACCCTGGTCATCAACGTCTCGGGCTCGTTCGTCCTCGGTCTCCTGGCCGGACTGGCCGCCCATGCCGGGGTGTCCACGTCGGTCGTGACGGTGGTGGGCACCGGGCTGCTCGGGGCCTACACGACCTTCTCCACCTTCAGCGTGGACACCGTGGGGCTCGTCGAGCACGGCCGGGTCCGGGCCGCGGCGGCCAACCTGGGCGCCAGCCTGGTGCTGGGCCTGGCCGCCGCCGGCGCCGGCCTGGCCATCGGGCACGTCCTCTGAGGTCCGACGGGCCGCCGACCTGCCCCGATGCCCGTGGCCCGCTCCGGCGCCACACGACGTTCACGGAATGATCACCGGGAGGTTCCCCCGGGGACGGCCGGTGTTCACCTCCGCTCCCTACCGTGGGGCGAGGAGGACGCGCCCGTGGCCCTGCAGCACCCCAGCACCGGACGTGAGCGCACCCAGGTGCTGGTGATCGAGGACGAGGAGTCCTACCGTCAGGCACTGGCCTCCGGACTCGGCACAGAGGGATTCGAGGTCGTGCTGGCCGCCGACGGCCCCGAGGGGCTACGCCGCTTCAGCGAGCAGGCTCCGGACATCGTGCTGCTCGACATGCTCCTGCCGGGCATGCACGGGATCGACGTGTGCCGTCGGATCCGCGCCGTCTCGTCGGTCCCCGTCCTGATGGTGAGCGCGGTCGACACCGAACTCGACGTGGTCCTCGGGCTCGAGCTGGGCGCGGCGGGGTACGTGACCAAGCCGTTCCGGCTGCGAGAGCTGGTCGCCCGCATGCACGCCATCCTCCGCCGGGTCCCGCCCCGCGACGGCGAGCCGCCCGACGGGGGGCCCGACGACCACGCGCCTCCCGTCGACGTGCCGTCCATCCCCGTGAGCGGTCCGGCGTTCGGTCCGGTCGCCGTGGACCACGTCCGACGCGAGGTGACGGTCGACGGGATCCCCACCCACCTGTCCCGAAGGGAGTTCGACCTGCTGGCCGCCCTGCTCTCCCCGGCGCGCCGGGTGCGCTCCCGCGACGAACTCATCGATCTGCTGTGGCCCGACACCTACCTGACGGACACCCGCACACTCGACACCCACGTGCACCGGCTGCGGGCCAAGCTCGAGCCCGACCCCACCGATCCCCGGTTCATCATCACCGTGCGGGGCGTCGGCTTCCGCATCGACCCGGACGGCGACGTGGGCGAACCCCCGATGCCGTCCGGCCAGGCCGAGTACCGGTCCGTGGGTGCCTGATCCACGTTGGCCGGACGGTCAGCCGAACCGGCCGTTCACGTAGTCGAGCGTCCTCGGGTCGGTGGGCTCGCTGAACAGCTGGGCGGTCGGGCCGTACTCGATCAGCTCGCCGGCCTTGTCCTCGCCCATGAGCAGGAACGCGCAGCGGTCCGAGACCCGCATGGCCTGCTGCATGTTGTGGGTCACGATGATGATCGTGACCCGGTCCTTCAGCTCGACGACCAGTTCCTCGATGCGCTTGGTGGCGATCGGGTCGAGGGCCGAGGTGGGCTCGTCCATGAGCAGGACCTCCGGCTCCACGGCCAGGGCGCGGGCGATGCACAGCCGCTGCTGCTCCCCTCCCGACAGGGTACTGGCATGGGCGCTCATCCGGTCCTTGACGCTGTCCCACAGGGCGGCGGCCACCAGCGCCGACTCGGCGGCCTCGTCGAGCAGGGCCTTCCTGCGGACCCCGTTGAACTTGAGGCCGGCCACCGCGTTCTCGTAGATCGACATGGTCGGAAACGGGTTCGGGCGCTGGAAGACCATCCCCACCCGGCTGCGCAGGAGCGTCGCGTCGGTGGACGGCGCGTAGACGTCGAGATCACCCAGCAGGACCGTGCCGGTGACGGCGGCCGTCCGCACCGTGTCGTGCATCCGGTTGAGCGCCCGCAGCAGTGTCGTCTTGCCCGAGCCCGACGGACCGATCAGGGCGGTCACCTCGCCGGCGTGCACGTCGAAGGTGACGTCGCGCACCGCGGTCCTCCCGCTGAAGGACACCGCCACGTCGGCCAGGGTCATCACCACGGCCCCGGTCTCGGGGGCGGGCGCTTCGGTCGACTGCACCCGCGCGTCCTCGGCCCCTGGCGTCACGGTCCCAGCATCGGTCATCGTCGTTCCTTCCGCAACCTGGCGGCCAGCAGACGGCTGCCGATGCTCAGTACCAGCACGACCACCACCAGCAGGAGTGCCGCCCCCCAGGCCAGCTGGACCTGGTCGGCGTAGGGCTGGCTGCTGCTGTTGTAGATCGTGGTCGGGAGCGCCGCCATCTGCTTGGTCGGATTCCACTGGAGGTACTGGTTGCCGCCGATGGTGAGGAGCAGGGGCGCCGTCTCACCGAGGCCGCGGGCCACGGCCAGCAGCACCCCGGTGATCACGCCCGGCAGCGCCGTGGGTACGACCACCCGGCGGGCGATGGTCGCCTTCCGGGCGCCCAGGGCCAGGGCCGCCTCGTTGAGCGAGGTCGGCACCCCCCGGAACGCCGACTCGCCGGCACGGACGATGACCGGCAGCATGATGAACCCGATGGCGAAGGCACCGGCGAACCCGCTGTAGCCGTAGTTCCGCACGATGGCGATGTAGCCGAAGATCCCGACGGTGATCGACGGGATCCCGGTCATGACGTCGGCGGTGAACCGGAGCGCGGCGGCCACCCGCCCCTCGGACTCGGCCAGGAAGAGCCCGACCAGGAGGCCGAGCGGCACGGTGACGACGATGGCGATGCCGGTGATGACCATCGTCCCCACGATGGCGTTCCACACGCCTCCCCCGGGGATGCCCTCGGGCACGGTCGAGTTGGTGAAGAAGTCGGCGTTCCACGCGGGAAGGCCCTTGGCCACCACATAGGCCACCACGGCGACCAACGGGACCACGGCGACCGCCAGGAACACCCAGCAGACACCCAGGGCGGCGGTCGACGCCAGCTTGCGCCGCCGCAGGCTCGACGCGGCGGCCGCCTGCACGGCCCGGCGCCGTTCGACCGTCGGGTCGGCCGGCAGGTCGACGAGCACCGTCATCGGGCCGTCGCCCCCGCGCTCGGGCCGGCCGTCGACCAGACGAGCCACCGGGCGACGGAGTTCACCGCGATCCCGATGACCAGCAGGACCAGGCCGGCGCCGAACAGCACGGCCAGCTCGGTCCCCGTGGCCTCGCCGAAGTTGTTGACGATCAACGACGGGATCGTGGCGGCCGGCGACTTGATCGAGTGGGCGATGTAGGGCGAGTTGCCGATGACCAGTGCGACGGCCACCGTCTCCCCCAGCGCCCGGCCCGTGGCCAGGGTGAAGGCCCCCAGCAGCCCGGTCCGCGCGCCCGGGACCACGACCTTGCGCAGCACCTGCCAGCGGGTGGCGCCGAGCGCCATGGCCCCCTCGAGCTGCTCGTTCGGGACCACGGCGAGCACGTCACGCGAAATGGCCACCATGGTGGGCAGGATCATGACGAAGAGAATGACCCCGGCGAGCAGCAGGCCCACACCCTGGTCGGGCCCGTTGAACAGTCCCGTCCAGCCGAGCACCGAGGTGAGGAACGGCTCGACGGTGTCCCGGAACACCGGGGCCAGGACCACCAGGCCCCACAGGCCGTAGACCACGCTCGGCACGGCGGCCAGCAGCTCCACGGTCGTGGACAGGGCCGCCCGTGTCCGGGCCGGGACGAGGTAGGCGAGGGCGAGGGCGGTCCCCAGCCCGATGGGCACGGCCAGCACCACGGCGATGGCCGTCACCTCGAGCGTGCCGAGGATGAACGGCAGCAGCCCGTACTTGCCGTGGGTCGGGTCCCAGGTCTTCTGCAGGATCCACGAGAACCCCAGCGTCGAGAAGGCCGGTTTGGCCTGGATGATGATGGAGACCAGGAACCAGGCCGCCAGTGCCGCCACCAGTGCCGCGGCGACCGCCAGGATCCCCCGGTACCCACGGTCGGGCAACCGGAGCCGCCCCCGGACGTCGGGCGGGGCGGGGGTCGGCCTCGGTGTCTCGACGACGGTCACCGCGGCCCGGCCGGGGGGCGGCGCGCCCCGGGTCGCGGGCCGACGGCCCTTCGGCTCACTTGCTCAGGAGCGTCTGGCCGGTGGTGCCGGTGACCGTGAGCAGCTGGGTGCGGACCTGGTTCTGTACGGCGGGCGGCAGGGCCACGTAGTCGAGGCCGGCCGCCAGGTCCTGGCCGCCACCGGTGTGCGTGGTCCAGTCGAGGACCTTGACCACCTGGGCACCCGTGGTGTCACTGGTCTGCTTCTGCAGCAGGATGGCCCAGCTGTAGCCCGAGATCGGGTAGCTGGTGGCGCCAGGCTGGTTCACGATCGAGAAGTCGGTCGACGACACGCCCGTCTTCTGGTCGGCGTCGGCGGCCACGGTGTTGAGGCTGGGCACCACATAGGCGCCGGCCGCGTTTTTGACGGCGGCGTAGGCGAACTTGTTCTTGATGGCGTAGGACAGCTCGATGTATCCGATGGAGTAGGGGGTCGACTGGATCGACGCGGCCACACCCGAGTTCTTCGGGGTCTGCACGGCGCTGGCCGGCCAGGCGATGGTCTTCGACGTGCCGAGGGTCCAGGCCGTCGGGTTCGCCGACTTGAGGTAGTCGGTGAAGATGTAGGTCGTGCCCGAACTGTCGGCACGGACCTCGGGGACGATGGCATGGGACGGCAGGGTCACGCCCGGGTTGAGGGCGGTGATCTGTGACGCGTTCCACGTGGTGATGGTGCCGTCGAAGATGCCGGCGAGCGTGGGTCCGTCCAGCTTGAGCCGGGCCGACACCCCGGGCACGTTGTAGGCCACGGCGACTCCACCGAGGATGTCGGGCACCTGGATGACCGGGCCGGACGAGGCCGGCACCTTGGCCAGGTCACTTGCGGCCATGGGCACGTCGGAGGCGGCAAAGGCCACCGTGCCCGATTCGAAGGCGGTGATCCCGGCACCGGAGCCGACGCCCTGGTAGTTGACCTGCAGGCCCTGGTTCTTGCCGGTGTAGGCGTAGAACGCCGAGGTGAAGAACGGCTGGACGAAGGTCGAGCCCGAGGCGTTGAGCGTCCCGGCCGGGGCCTTCAGGTCGGCGGCCAGGAAGGCCGCGTTGCTGGCGGAGAGGGTGCCGCCGGGCGGGGTCGTGGTGGTCGTCGGAGTCGAGGACGACGAGCTGCAGGCCGACAGGAGGGCCGCGGCCGCCAGGCCGAGGGCCGCCAGTGGTGCGGCCCGTCGGGCTCGCGTGGATCGGGTCTGGTCGATGCTCGTCACTGCTGTCCGGGCCTCCGTGGTCGTGGTCGTGGCGAGGAGGGCGCCGCCCTTCCGGGCGCCTGCCTCCCTACCCGACCGACCGTATCCAGGCCATCTGAACGACAGGTGAACTCCAGGTGAACGAGGGACGAATCTCCGGGGAGTTCGACATGAACTCAGCCGGGACCGGCGAACTCCCCGATGATCCGGGCCAATTCGAGCGGCTGGTCGCCCTGGATGCTGTGGCCGGCGTCTTCCACCACGATGACCGTGTCGGTCGGGCGCCGACGGCGGAACTCGGCCTCGTCGGCGTCGTCCACCACCGGGGAGCGGCTCCCCCGGACCAGCAGGACCGGGACGCCGATGCGCTCGAGCGCGTCCCACTGCATCAGGTTGTCCGCCCGCTCGATATGCAGGCCCGGCTCCATCGCCGGGCGGCCCAGCTGGTGGCGCCAGGTCCAGGTGCCGTCGGGCAGCTGGACCGAGTTGTGCAGGACGCCGCGGCGGAGTGACGACACCGACCGGGTGGGGTTGAACTGGATGGTCCGGTCGAGGATCTCGTCGAAGGTGGCGAAGGTCTCGGGACCGGACAGGAAGGCGGCGATGTCGGACGTCTTGTCCCCGGTCACCCCGGGCGTGATGTCCACCAGGAGCAGCCGGGGCACCAGATCGGGGTGGCGGGTGGCCAGGGCGATCGCCGTGGCCCCCCCGAGCGACATCCCGACCACGGCCCGGGCGTGGGGCGCCAGCTCGGCGATCACGACGGCCACGTCGTCGGCCATGGACGCCGGGTCGAGCCACGCCGAGTCGGTCGGCCAGTCGGAGTGGCCGTGGCCGGGGAGGTCGACGGCCAGGAGGGGCAGCCCCAGCGCCAGTGCCACGGTGTCCCAGGTGTGGGCGTTCTGGCCGCCGCCGTGCAGCAGGACCAGCTCCGGTGGGCCCTCGCCCCACACGAGCGCACTGAGCCGCCGGCCCGGACCGACCTCGCGGGCCTCCCGGCGGACGACGGGCGGTCGGTCGAAGGGGAGGCCGGCCTCCTCGGCGTTCTCGTGGAAAAGGGAGAATTCGTCGTAGGTGACGGATGTCGGTTCGCTCATGGTCATCCCCTCGTCGTCGGATCGCACGTCGTGTGCCCCGGGTCGGTCTGCGTGGCGGAGGGCGTCCACCAGCTCGCCCAGCGTGTCGTCGGCGACAAGGTAGGGCGTGTAGAAGCCGACTCTGTCGGCCAGGCCGCCGAATCGGGCCACGATGTCGGCGGCCACCTCGGTCGGTGAACCGACGGCGGCCAGCGTGGACAGCATGGTGTCGTCGATGCGGCCGGGCATCTCGTCCCACCGGCCGGCCTTCGTCAGGGCGTTCAGCTCGGGCTGCAGGTCCTCCCAGCCCTCCACCTCCAGCACCGGTCGGTAGGCGGGGGTCGAGGCGTAGAAGGACAGCAGCCACCGACCGGCCAGCCGGGCTGTCTCGAGCTCCGCCTCGTCCCGGCCGCAGCACACGATCACCTCGCCGGAGACGGTGAGGTCCGAGCGGTCCCGCCCGGCCCGGGCCAGTCCCTCGGACACCGCCGGGAGCGTGCGGGCCCGGAAGTGCGCCGCCGTGTTGAACGGCATCACCAGGAGCCCGTCGGCGACCTCGGCGGCCAGCGACACCATCTGGGGGCCGAGGCCGCCGAGGGCGATCGGTGGGAGTCCGTGGGGGTGCGGGCCGGGGTTGAACATGGGGGGCATCAGGGTGTGCGAGGTGAACTCGCCCCGGAAGTCGAGCCGCTCGCCCGTCTCCCAGGACGCGAAGATGGCGCGCAGGGCGCCGACCAGCTCCCGCATACGGGCCACCGGTCGATCGAACGACGCGCCGTACCGCTTCTCCACCTGGGCGCGGATCTGGCTCCCCAACCCGAGCGTGAAACGCCCCCGCGACAGGAGCTGCAGATCCCAGGCCTGGTGGGCGAGCTGGACCGGGTTGCGGGGGAAGGCGATGGCCACGTTGGTGGTCAGCTCGAGGGTGGACGACGCGCCGGCCGCCAGGATCAGCGGGGTGAACACGTCATGGGGGCCCTCGAAGGTGAAGGCACCATCGACCCCGATGGCCTCGAGCCGGCGGGCGTGGGCGGGCGCGTCCTCGAGTCCGGCCAGCTGGGTGTCGAACCGCATCGGGCCATGATCCCACCGACGGGCCGCCCCTGTCGCCGGACCATTCCCCCACGGACCCGCGCAGGAGGGGACCTTGTGCCCTCACCGGCGCCGGCACCCGGTGGCACACTGGGGCCATGGCACCCAGGATCTGCACGCCCGAGGAGGCCGCCCGGCTCATCGGCACCACCGACGCTGTCGGCTTCGGCCTCGGCCCGGCCAACCCCGACGCCTTCCTGACGGCACTCGGGGGCCGCGACGACTGGGTGGACCTCACGTTCGGGGGCGCGCTCCTCCTCGGCTTCTATCCGGTGCTCTCCCACCCCAAGGTGACCTACCGGTGCGGGTTCTTCGGACCCGCCGAGCGGATGATGCTGGCCGGCGGGGCAAACATCGAGCTGGTGCCCGGCGGGTTCCGCCAGTTCGCGCCCATCCTTCGGCGGTACGACCCGAGGGTGATGACCGTCCTGGCGGCGCCGCCCGAGGACGGTGCGGTCAATCTGTCGCTCCACCTCGGCGCCACCTACGAGGAGCTGCAGCTGGCCGGGCGCGACCCCGACCGGCTCCTCGTGGTCGAGGTCAACCCCAACCTGCCCCGGACGAGCTCGTTGGCCCCCGACTTCACCAACACGATCCCCCTTGACATCGTGGACGTGCTCGTCGAGGCGTCCGGTGCCCCGTTCACCCTCCCGCAGCCGCCGCCGGACGAGATCGACGAGGCCATCGCCGAGGAGGCCCGGTCGTTCGTCGCCGACGGAGCCACCCTCCAGATCGGGATCGGGGCCGTGCCGAACATGGTGGCCACCAAGCTCGCCGAGGGGCCCGGCGGTGGCTACGGCGTCCACTCGGAGATGTTCACCGACGGGCTCATGCTGCTCCATGAGTCCGGCAAGGTGACCAACGACGCCAAGAGCCTGTTCAACGGCGTGTCGATCACCACCTTCGCCCTCGGGTCCGCCGAGCTGTACGCCTGGCTCGACGGCAACACCGACGTGGCCTTCGTGCCGGTCCAGGTGGTGAACGACCCCACCGTCATCGCCAGGAACCACGCCTTCGTGTCGATCAACGGCGCCCTCAGCGTCGACCTGTACGGACAGGTCGTGGCCGACAACATCGACGGCCGCCAGATCTCGGGTGTGGGGGGCCACGAGGACTTCGTGGCCGGGGCGGAGATGCGCCTGGACGACCACTCGCTCATCTGCCTGCGATCGACCGCGGTGTCGAACGGCGTCACCCGGTCGCGGATCGTCCCGACGCTGCCCGAGGGGTCGGTGGTCTCCACGCCCCGTCACCACACGGGTGTGGTCATCACCGAGTACGGCTCGGCCGACCTGTCGGGGCGGACCGTGCGCGAGCGGGCGGCGGCGCTGGCCGCCATCGCCCATCCGGACTTCCGGCCCGAACTCCGGGAGCGGGCCGCCACGCTCGGTCGGCACTGACCAGGTGACCGACGCGGCGCCGGTCGCAGCCGGCACGGGGGGCCGGAGGCCCACCCTGCGGGTCGCCAGCTTCAACGTCCACATGGGCGTCGACGGATGGGGTCGCCACTTCGACGTCTTGGCCGAGTGCGAGGCACTCGACGCCGACGTGCTCATCCTGCAGGAGGCATGGACGCCCGACGACGGGACCCGGGGGACGGCTGCCCTGGTGGCGGAGCGTCTCGGGTACCACGTGGTGGTCGAGGCCCCGCTCTCCAGCGCCCGGCTGTACGAGCCCGTGGCCACCTCCTCGACCCGGTGGGGCCCGAGCTTCAGCCCGGTCCGCAAGACGTTGCGACTCGACGAGGAGAAGTGGAAGGTGGTGGCCGGACCCCGCGACCGGGTCGCCCAGCACGGCCGGTGGGGGGTCGCCCTGCTCGCCCGCGTGGTGTGCCGGGACCCCCACGTCCTCGACCTCGGCAAGCTCCGCCGCGATCCGGCCCGGCGGGCCGTCGTCCGGTGCGCCACCGACCTGGGCGGCCGGGAGCTCGTCGTCCACGGCACCCACATGTCCCACATCTCCCACCTGTCACCCGCCCAGTACCGGCGCCTCGCCCGGCTCCTGCCCCCCCTCGACACACCGGCTCTGCTGGCCGGCGACATGAACATGTGGGGACCGCCGGCGTCCTCGTTCTTCAGCGGCTGGCGACGGGCGGTCATCGGCCGGACCTGGCCGTCGCACCGGCCCCACAGCCAGCTGGACCACATCCTGGTCACTCCGGCCGTGCGGGTCGTCGACGCCCGGGTGGCCGGCTCGTCGGGCTCCGACCACCGGCCGGTCGTCGTCACCCTGGCCCTGGCCTGACCGACCCGGGCCCCGACGGTCCGGTCGGCCACCCACGGCGGGCACCACCCGGATAGCGTCGTCCCATGGCCGACACCCTGGACGATTTCGAGCGCTCGGAGTTCACCGCCGAGGGCGCCACCCGCACCGTCTACCGGACCGGGACCGGTCCGGCCGTGATCGTGATCAGCGAGATCCCCGGCATCACGCCGAACGTGGCCCGGTTCGCCCGCATGGTGGCCGGCATCGGCTGTACCGCGGTCATGCCCAGCCTGTTCGGCGAGGACGGGCGTGCGCCGACGGTACCGTACGCGCTGCAGTCGATCAGCAAGGCGTGCGTGTCCCGGGAGTTCACCGTCCTCGCCCTCAACCGGACCAGCCCGGTGACCACCTGGCTGCGGGCGCTGGCCCGGGCCGAGCACGAGCGGTGCGGCGGGCCCGGCGTGGGTGCGGTCGGCATGTGCCTGACCGGCGGCTTCGCCCTGGCCATGATGGTCGATGACGTGGTCGTCGCCCCCGTGCTGAGC
>Ga0302202_10001300_pt1 | contig 30880 bp, 25 predicted proteins | sample II_Bog_N3_3_FD_194579 | JGI IMG/M metagenome (GOLD analysis project Ga0302202, IMG submission 194579) | Peat permafrost microbial communities from Stordalen Mire near Abisko, Sweden - II_Bog_N3_3 | ecosystem: Environmental > Terrestrial > Soil > Wetlands > Peat | place: Sweden: Abisko...
ACCTGGGGTGTCAGGACCTTGATGGCGGCGATGTCCCGCCGCACCGCACGCGGGTCGTGACCCTGGTCGATGCACCAGGCGACGTAGAGCACGAACAGCCGGAACTGGGTCAGCTGGATGTAGGAGTCGGCGACGTAGTCCCGCACGCTCTGCTTGCCGGCCAGCAGTCCGTCACGGGTCCGGCGGCTCACCGCCCGCTCGCACAGCATGTCGAGCGACTTGGAGGCCATCCCGACGGTCCGCATGGCGTGGTGGACCCGCCCGCCGCCCAGGCGGGTCTGGGCGATGACGAAGGCCTGGCCCTCCCCCCCGAGCAGGCTCTCGGCGGGAACCCGCACCTGGTCGTAGTGGATGAGGGCGTGCGACCCGCTGCCGGGGACCCGCTCCCCCATCAGCCCGATGTTGCGCACGATCCGGACGCCGGGCGTGTCCGTCGGGACCAGGAACATCGACATGCCGCGGTAGACGTCGACCTCCGGGTTGGTGACGGCCATCACGATGAGGAAGGCGGCCGTGCGGGCGTTGGAGGTGAAGAACTTCCAGCCCTCGATGACCCATTCGTCGCCGTCCCGGGTGGCCCTGGTCTCGAACAGCGAGGGGTCGGACCCGCCCTGGGGCTCGGTCATCGAGTAGGCGGAGAACAGCTCTCCGGACAGGAGCGGCTCCAGATAGTCCTTCTTCTGGGCGTCGGTGCCGTAGTGGGCGATGATCTCGGCGTTGCCCGTGTCGGGGGCCTGGGTGCCGAACACGACGGAGGCCCACAACGAGCGCCCCAGGATCTCGTTCATCAGGGCCAGCTTCACCTGCCCGTACCCCTGGCCCCCGAGATCGGGCCCGAGGTGGCAGGCCCACAATCCGCGCTCCCGCACCTGCTGCTTGAGCGGGTCCACGATGGCCCGCAGCGCGGGGTCGAGTGGATGGAAGGCCCGGTCGCCCCAGAGCAGGTCGAGCGGTTGCACCTCTTCCCGGACGAACGTGTCCATCCAGTCGAGCTGCTCCTGGAATTCCGGTTCGGTCGAGAAGTCCCATGCCATGTCGTCAGTCCTCCGGTTCGGGGTCGCGGGGAAGTCCGAGGATGCGCTCGCCGATGACGTTGCGCTGCACCTCACTGGTCCCCCCGGCGATGGTGAGGCACCGGGTGGCCAGCGCGCCCTGCGACCACCGTGCGGCGCGACCGTCCACGACGGCGCCGTCGGGTCCCATCATGGCCAGACCGAGCTCCTGGACCCGCTGCTCGTGCTCGGCGCCCAGCAGCTTGCGCAGACTCGACCCCGGACCGGGGTCGGATCCGGCCAGCGAGCGCAGCGCGGACCGGTGGGTCATGAGCGACAGCGACTGCGCCTCGGCCAGCAGGGCCCCCAGTCGCAGCGCGGTGGAGTCGGGCACCTCACCGCCCTGGCGCGCCGCCAGGCGCACCAGCGACTCGACCCCGATGCCGAAGGTGGCGCCCGACGAGATCGAGACGCGCTCGTTGGCCAGCGTCATCCGGGCGATGCCCCACCCGTGGTGCACCTCCCCGACCACGCAGTCGTCGGGCACGAATACGTCGTCGAAGAAGACCTCGTTGAACAGCGCCGCCCCGGTCAGCTCGCGCAGGGGTCGCACGTCGAGCCCGGCGGACGTCATGTCCACGACGAAGTAGGTGATGCCGGCGTGCTTGGGGGCGTCGGGGTCGGTGCGCGCCAGGCAGATCCCCCACTGGGACTGCCGGGCCATCGAGGTCCAGACCTTCTGGCCGGTCAACGACCAGCCACCGTCGGCCCGCTCGGCCCGCATCGACAGGGCGGCCAGGTCCGACCCGGCCCCCGGTTCGGAGAAGAGCTGGCACCACGAGAGCTCGCCCAGCAGCGTGGGACGGACCCAGCGCTCCTGCTGGTCCGGAGTGCCGCACGCCATCAGGACGGGCAGCACCCACGCCCCGATCCCCAGGTGCGGGCGCTGCACACCGGCGGCGGCCAGGACCTCGTCGACCACCACCTGCTCGACGGCCCCCGCGTCCCGGCCCCAGGGCGCCGGCCAGTGCGGCGCGACCAGTCCGCGGTCGACCAGGAGCCGCCGTCGGGCGTCCCCCTCGGCGGCGGCCAGTTCGGCGGCCACGGGGGCGTACTCGGCCCGCCACCGGTCGGCCTCCTCGGGCAGGTCGGCCGTCAGCGTGCGCCGGGCCCCGCCGACGGCGGCGGCGGCCAGCCGCAGACGGGGGGCGTCCCCGCCCCCGACCAGCTGGCGGTCGGCCAGGGCCCGCTTGAGGTGCAGGTGCAGGTCGTGCTCCCAGGTGAACCCGATCCCCCCGAGCAGCTGCAGGCAGTCCTGGGCACAGGTCACGTAGCCGTCGAGGGCGAGGGCCGCGGCGGCGGCCACCGCCAGTTCGAGGCCGTCGTCCGGCGCCCCGTCACCGGCACCCGGAGTGGGATCCTCCCCGAGGGCGGCGTCGACGGCCAGCACGGCGTCCCAGGCCACCGAGGCCAGCTGCTCCACCCGGACGGCCATGTCGGCGGCCCGGTGTTTGACCGCCTGGAACTGGCCGATGGGTCGCCCGAACTGCACCCGTGCCTTGGCGTACTCGGTGGCCGTCTCGAGGCACCACCGGGCACCCCCGGCGTGCTCGGCGGCCAGCAGCGCGAGGGCGACGTCCCCGACCCGGTGGGCCGGCACGTCGCGGAGCTGCCGGGCGCGCGGCACCTCGAGGTCGTCCACCTCGAGCAGGCCCACCCGTCGGGTGGCGTCCAGGCTGGGCAGCGCCGAGGCCCGGACCCGTCCGTCGTCCAGGTCGAGCAGGCACCAGGTGGCCGCCCCGTCCCCGGTGGTGGCGGGCACCAGGACGACCCGGGCCGTCCCCAGGCCCAGTACCGGGCGCAGCGCACCCGTCACCGTGAGCGGGTCGTCGACGCCACCGCGCACCGCGTCGAGCGCGCCCGGTCCCAGGTGCACCGCGGCGGGTACCGACCCGTCGGCGAGCCCTGGGAGCACCCGGTCGGCCTCGTCCACGGTCAGGTACCGGGAGCACAGCGCCGAGACGACCGCGGTGGGGAGCAGCGGCCCGGGGGTGACCGCCCAACCGGTCTCCTCGAGGAGCACCGCCAGCTCCAGCAGCCCGAACCCCTGGCCGCCCTGGGCTTCGGGCAGGTGGATGCCCGGCCAGCCCTCGCCGGCCATGGCCGCCCACACCGGGTGGAGCTCCTCGTGCTCGGCGTCGACCAGGGACCGGGCCGCACCCGGCCCGTCGAAGGTGGCGAGCAGCCGGGTCGCCGTGCGGCGCAGCTCCTCGTGCTCGTCGGTCAGCGGCAGGGGCACGGGTCCCTACCGACCGTCGTCGTCCGGGGTGGGTCCGGCGTCCGCCCCGGCGTCGACCACCTCGACGGTGATGGCCCGCGTCGGGCACCCGTCGGCGGCCACCCGGAGCTTCTCGAGGGTGTCGGCGGTCGGCTCGTTCGGCACCGACAGCCCCTCGTCGTCGAGCGCGAAGCTCGCGGGTGCCCAGTACACGCAATTGCCCGACCCGATGCAGCGGAACCGGTCGACGGTGACGCGGACGTGGACACCGGTCATGTGGGGCCGCCCCCGGTCGGGCCGCGGTGGCGGGTGGTCAGGGCGTCGGGCATCGACGGGCACACTACCGCCGCGGACGGGTCTCGGCTGGCCGTCGGGGTAGCCTGCCCCGGCGGCCCGGGGGGTGTCCGCCGAGGAGGTGCGCCATGACCGACACTGCGACACGGGGGGTCCATCCCCACGACCCGCTCACCGCCCACGAGATCCGTCGGGCGGTCACGGCGGTCGGGGCGAGCGGCCGGGTCCCCGACGGCACCCTGTTCGCCACCGTCGCCGTCGACGAGCCGGACCGGGCCGAGCTGGCCGCCATCGCCGCCGGCGCCCCGCTCGACCGTCGGATCCGGCTGGTGGTGCTCCCCGGTCCCGAGGCGGCGGTCGTGGAGGTGGTGGTCCGCATGGCCGACGCCTCCATCGTCGAGTGGACACCCCGCGACGACGTGCGCCCGGCCCTGCTGTACGACGACGCCTACCGGTCGATCCTCGCCCTGAAGGCCGACCCCGCGTGGCAGGCGGCCATGGGGCGACGCGGCATCACCGACTTCGACCGCGTCCAGATCGACCCCTGGCCGACCGGCAACTTCGGACGGGACATGGAGGACGGCCGGCGCATCACCCGGTGCCTCAGCTACTACCGGGAGGAGGAGTCCGACAACGGCTACGCCCGGCCCGTGGAGGGCGTGCTGGCCACCGTCGACGCGGCCCGGGGCGTCGTCCTCGAGGTGACCGACTACGGGGTGGTGCCCCTGGCCCCCGAACGGGGCAGCTACCTGCCCGAGGACAACGAGCCGTTCCGCGACGACCTGCGGACCCTCGAGATCACCCAGCCCGACGGGGTGAGCTTCACGGTGGACGGCAACCGGTTGACCTGGCAGCACTGGACGATGCGCGTGTCCATGACCCCACTCGAGGGACTGGTGCTGCACGACGTCGGCTGGGAGGACCGCGGGACGGGCGCGACCCGGACCGTCCTGCACCGCGCCGCCGTCAGCGAGATGGTGGTGCCCTACGGCGACCCGGACCCCATGCACAGCTGGAAGAACGCCTTCGACGTCGGCGAGTGGGGACTCGGGCGCATGGCCAACTCGCTGAAGCTCGGCTGCGACTGCCTCGGCGAGATCACCTACCTCGACGCCGTGTTCGCCAGCGAGCACGGCACGCCCTACGTGCTGGAGCACGCCGTGTGCATCCACGAGGAGGACTACGGGATCCTCTGGAAGCACACCGACATGAACACCGGCCGGGCCGAGGTCCGCCGGTCCCGGCGCCTGGTGGTCTCCTCGATCGCCACCGTCGGCAACTACGAGTACGGCTTCTTCTGGTACTTCTACCTGGACGGGACCATCCAGCTCGAGGTGAAGCTCACCGGGATCATGTCGACCAAGGGGATCCCCGCCGACACGGCCCCCTCCCACGGGACGGTGATCGCGCCCGGCCTCTCCGCGCCCATCCACCAGCACCTGTTCTGCGCCCGACTCGACCCCGCCGTCGACGGGCCGGTGAACGAGGTCCACGAGGTCTCGTTCGCCGGCGAGCCCCCGGGCCCGGACAACCCGTTGGGCAACGCCATCGGGCGCCGGGTCGACCGCCTCGGGTCCGAGGCCGCCGCCCGACGCGACGTCGACGCCGCCTCGAGCCGTCACTGGCGACTGGTCAACCCCACGCGGACCAACGGACTGGGTCAGCCCGTGGCCTACAAGCTCGTGCCCGGCTCGACCCCCCGGCTGCTGGCCGACCCTGCATCGAGCATCGGACGCCGGGCCGGCTTCGCCCGACACAACCTCTGGGTCACGCCCTACCGCGCCGACGAGCGGCGCGCCGCCGGGGACTACCCCAACCAGCACGCGGGCGGCGGCGGGCTCCCGGAGTGGACGGCGGCCGACCGGTCGCTGGTGGGGACCGAGATCGTGGTGTGGCACACCTTCGGGGTGACGCACTCGCCCCGGCCCGAGGACTGGCCGGTCATGCCCGTGGAGTACTGCGGCTTCCACCTGGTGGCCGCCGGGTTCTTCGACCGGAACCCCGCCCTGGACCTGCCGCCTCCCGACCACTGCCACTGAGGCCGCCCCGGCGGCGGCCGGTACCATGACCGCCATGGCCGAACTCGAGACCCTGCTCTACGACGAATCCGATGGCGTGGCCTGGGTCACGCTGAACCGGCCCCAGGCCCTCAACGCCTTCGACCCGACCATGCAACGGGAGCTGCGCGAGCTGTGGCAGGGGCTCCGGACCAACGACGACGTCCGCTGCGTCGTCCTCACGGGTGCGGGCGACAAGGCGTTCTGCACGGGGCTCGACCGCGAGGGGATCGGGTCGATCGAGGACCAGCCGCCGGGCAAGCTCCCCGGGTACAACACACCGTGGGACTTCGACGATCCGGGCAAGAGCGTCTGCCCGAAGACGAACGACCTGTGGAAGCCGGTGATCGCCGCCGTCAACGGCATGGCCTGCGGTGGCGCCTTCTACATCCTGGGCGAGGTCGACTTCATCATCGCGTCGGACCGGGCCACGTTCTTCGATCCCCACGTCACCTATGGGATGCCCGCCGCCTTCGAGCCGATCTTCCTGCTCCACAAGATGCCCTTCCAGGAGGTCATGCGGCTGTCGCTGCTGGGGGCCCACGAGCGGATGTCGGCCGAGCGGGCCCGCGAGATCGGCTTCGTGTCCGAGGTGGTGCCGGCCGGGGAGCTCGAGGAGCACGCCCGGTGGGCCGCCCAGGCCATCGCCGACCAGCCCGAGCGGGCCGTCGGGGGCACCCTCCGCGCCCTGTGGATGGGCCTCGAGCTGTCGAGGCGCCAGGCCCTGGACCATGCCTTCCTGATCACCCATGTGGGCACCGACCCGGCCACGCTGGCCGAGGGCCAGGCCGTGTTCACCTCCGGCCAGCGGATCGACTGGCGCCTGCGCTGAGCGACGCCGCGGTGCCACGGCGCCGCGGCGCTCAGCCCGGTCGGTCGGCCAGGGCCGCGGCCCGGCGCCGCAGCTCGGGGCGGTCGGGCTTGCCCACCCCGAGCACCGGGACCTCGTCCACGTGGACCAGGTACTCCGGCGTCTTGAACCGGGCCACGCCCTGGGCGGCGAACCACTGGCGGCAGGTGTCGAGGTCCATCTCCCGGTCGGCGACCACGAAGGCCACCACCCGCTCGCCGAACCGGTCGTCGGGCCGACCGACGACCACCGCCTGGCGGACACCCGGGTGCTGCTCGAGCACCCGCTCGACCTCGGCCGCGGCGATGTTCTCCCCGCCCCGGATGATGAGCTCCTTGATCCGGCCACCGATGGTCAGCCACCCCTCCTCGTCGAGTACGCCGAGGTCGCCGGTGGAGAACCACCCCCGGCGGACGGCCTCGCGGGTCTGGGACCCGTCCCCGTAACCGACGAACAGCTCGGGGCCGCGCACCTGGACCTCGCCGCGGACCCCCGGGGCCAGCGGTCGGTCGGTGACCGGGTCGACGACCCGCAGCGTCGCCCCACCCACCGAGTGCCCGTCGGTGTCGCGGGCCTTGTCGGCCGGGTCCCACCAGCCGCTGGTGGTCACGGTCGGGGCCTCGGTCGACCCGTAGGTGCGCTTCACCGACGCGCCCAGCCCCTCGCGGGCGATGTCGATGAACTCGGGCGTCACCCCCATCGCCCCGCAGGACACGATCCGCAGGCGCTCGACCTGCCGGCGGTACCCCGGCACGTCCATGAGCGACAGGAAGACGGTCGGCGGCCCGATCATGAAACTGGCCCCGTGACGACCGGCGAGGTCGGCCGCCCGCCCGGGGTCCCACTTCTCCATCAGCACGACGGGCATGCCGGCGGCACCGGGGACGAGCACCGAGTTGAGCAGGCCGGAGATGTGGGCGAGCGGGGAGGGCATCAGGGCGACGTCGTCCGGCGTGAGCCCGTGGGCGGCCACCATGCTCCGTGCCTTGTAGGCCAGGCCACGATGGCTGTGCAGCACGGCCTTCGGGTTGCCCGTCGAGCCGGAGGTGAACAGGATCACCCCGATGTCGGCGCCCCGGGTCACACCCCCCGGCGACGGCCGGCCGGCCAGCAGCGCGTCGAAGCGGGGGTCGCCGGTGCGCACACCGACGACCGGCGGACGACCGACGTCGGCCAACGGCAGGCCGTCGGTGGACAGGAGGACCGCCGGGTCCAGCTCCCCCAGGATGCGCTCGACCTCGGCCGGGCCCACCTGGTGGTGGATGGGCGTGGCCACCGCCCCGCAGCGCCAGCAGGCGTGGAAGAGGACGACCGCCTCCCACCAGTTGGGGAGCTGCCAGGCCACCACGTCACGGTGCCGGACACCCAGGGCCCGCAGGCCGCCGGCCACGGACGAGGCCAGCGCGTCGAGGGTGGCCCGGTCGAGGGTCACGTCGCCGTCGATGACCGCCGGCGACGGGCCGGGGGGTGGCGACGCCAGCAGCCGGTCGAGCGTCGGCCCGTCCCAGGCCCCGCCCGGTGCGCGGTAGGCGGGGGCGTCGGCCTGGTGGAAGGTGGTGCGCAGCCTCATCGGACCACCGGGCGGCACCGCCGGTCCCCCCGCATCGTCGACCGGTCGCGCCGGCACCCTGCACACCCACCCACGGCTCTCCCCCGTCGTTCCGTCGTCACGTCGCCCGGCTCCCCCGGGGACGACGGGGCACCACTCTAGGACCCGGCGGGCCCGGCGGGCCCGCTGGGCCGGTTGGGTCCGGTACGACCGGTCGGCGGCGCGCACGCGTGGGGCCGGCGGCGGGGCCGGGGCCACGGTACATTCGCCCCGATGGGCACGGACCGGTGAGGGGGAAACGATGACGGACACGCCGTCGACCGGCGACCCCGGGGACGACGCACGGGTGCGGTCGGGGCTCGCCGCCTGGCTGGCCGAGCGCCGGGGGGCGGACGGGGTGGCCCTGTCCGGGTGGGAGCGCCCCAGCGGCGGGTTCTCGAGCGACACGGTCTTCGTCCGGGCGACCTGGACGGCGTCCGGCCGGCCGCTCGACCACGAGCTGGTCCTGCGGACGGCGCCCCGCGGCCCGGGGACCTTCGCCGACTACGACCTTGCCGCGCAGGCCGCGGCCCAGCGGGCCGCTTCCGATGCCGGGGTCCCGGTGGCCGACCCGGTGTTCGAGCCGGACCCCGTGTGGATCGGACGTCCCTTCGTGGTGATGCGTCGGATCGACGGCCACGTCGCCGGCGGCGTCACCCTGATCGACCCCTGGCTGACCTCGCTCGACGAGGCCGCCCGGGGCCGGGTGGCCCGGGGCCTGATCGGGATGCTGGCCCGGATCCACACCGCGGTGCCCCCCGGTCCGGAGCACCTCCCCCACCGCGACGACGGGGCCGAGCTCGACCACTGGGACGCCTACCTCGGCTGGTCGAGCGACGGTGCGCCGGTGGCCACCCTGGTCGACGCCGTCCGCTGGTGCCGGAGCCACCGTCCCGACCACGAGCCCGTGCCGGTACTGCTGTGGGGGGACGTCCGCCTCGAGAACGTGGTCGTGGGCGACGACCTCTCCATCCGTGCCGTGCTCGACTGGGACATGGCCACCGTCGGGGCGCCGTGGCACGACCTGGCCTGGTTCACCAGCCTGGACACCTCCATGGAGCACCTGTTCGGTCGCCGGCTGCCGGGCTGGCCGGACCGGGGGGCCACGATCGCCACCTACGAGGAGGCCGCCGGGCGGCGGGTGGGACCGCTCGACTGGTACGAGACGCTGGCGCTGCTCCGCAGCACGGCCCTGATGACCCGTCTGGGATACCTGCGCCGTGCCGCCGGTGAGGCGACGTTGCTGCCCATCGACGACAACCCGCTGCTCGACCTGCTCCGTGAACGGATCAGCTGATGCGGCCACCGCACACCCGACGCCGGACGGCCGAGTCGATCTAGAGTCCAAGGGTTCGAGGGCGCCGTGCCACCCGTGACGGGCCCCTCACCGGTCGTCAAGGAGTCACATGGACAGCTCACCACCCCCCGAGGATCCGTTCGCCGCCATGGACCCCGAGATGGCGGCCCACCCCCAGCCCCTGTTCAAGATGTTGCGCGACTCCATGCCGGTCATCCCGGTCGAGGGACGCGGGGTGGCGCTCACCCGCCGGGTCGACGTCGAAGAGGTCTTCCGCCATCCCGAGGTGTTCTCCTCGAACGCCGACGCCGTGGACCTCCAGAACATCCGACCCCTGATCCCCCTCCAGATCGACCCGCCGGACCACAAGAAGTACCGCAAGCTGCTCGACCCGATCTTCGCCCCCCGACAGGTCGCCGTCCTCGAGGAGTCGCTGACGGCCTCGGTCAACGAGCTCATCGACCGGTTCATCGACCGGGGGGAGGTCGACTTCGCCGCCGAGTTCTCCACCCTGTTCCCGACCCGGGTCTTCCTCGACCTCCTGGGCCTCCCGGTCGACGAGCTCCCGCGCTTCCTCGCCCTGAAGGACGGGATCATCCGCCCCAACGTGGTGGTGGGCAGCACCTTCGGGAGCCCCGAGAGCGTGGCCCACCAGAAGCGGACGGCCGAGGCCATCTACGCCTACTTCGACGAGGTGCTCGACGAGCGGGAGCTCGAGCGTCGTGACGACCTGCTCAGCCGGTTCCTCGACGCCAGCGTGGACGGTCAGCGGCTGACCCGCGAGGACATCCTCGACATCTGCTTCCTCTTCCTCATCGCCGGGCTCGACACCGTGACCGCGTCGCTCGACTGCCTGTTCGCCTACCTGGCCGAGCACCCCGACCAGCGCCGGCAGCTGGTCGACGACCCCTCGCTCGTCCCCGCTGCCATCGAGGAGCTCCTCCGCTGGGAGACACCGGTGATGGGCGTGGTGCGGGTGGCGCTCGAGGACACCGAGGTCTCGGGCTGCCCGGTCCACGAGGGCGACATGGTCATGGTCATGCTGGCCTCCGTCAACACCGACGAGGCCGAGCTGCCCGATGCCGACGTGGTCCGCTTCGACCGCGAGGCCAACCGGCACCTGGCCTTCGGGGGCGGCGTCCACCGCTGCCTCGGGTCGCATCTGGCCCGGCTCGAGCTGCGCGTCGCCCTGCGGGAGTGGCACCGGAGGATCCCCGAGTACGCCGTGGCCGAGGGGCACACCCTGGCCTACACGTCGGGCATCCGGTCGATCGACCACTTCCCGATGACCTTCACCACACCCTGAGCGCGGCCGCGCCCGCGACCCACCACACGAATGGAGCACCGATGGAGTTGAGTCAGTACTCGGCCGTGGTCACCGGCGGAGCCGGGGGCCTCGGATCGGCCACCGTCCGCCGCCTGAGCGCGCTCGGGATGCAGGTGGTGGTCTTCGACCGCGCCCTCGAGTCCGGCCAGGCGCTGGTCGCCGAGCTCGGGGCCGGCGCGGCCGTCGGTGGAGACGTCAACGACGACGCCGACGTCGGCGCCGCCCTCGATGCCGCGGTCGCCCTCGCTCCGCTCGGGGTGCTGGTCAACGTGGCCGGCGGGGGCATGGGCGGGCGGACGCTCTCCCGGGACAACACCCCGATGTCCATGGAGGCCTTCCGGGGGACGATGGAGCTGAACGCCCTCGGTACCTTCAACGTCACCCGCCTCGCCGTCGCCCGGATGGCCGGCAACGAGCCGGACGCCACCGGCCAGCGTGGCGTGGTGGTCAACACGGCCTCCATCGCCGGGTACGAGGGCCAGACCGGCCAGGTGGCCTACGCCGCGGCCAAGGCGGCCATCCTCGGCATGAGCCTGCCGCTGGCCCGTGACCTGGCCCCGCTGGGCATCCGGGTGTGTGCCATCGCCCCGGGCACCATGGGCACCCCGCTCATGCAGCGCGCGCCCGAGGAGATGAAGGCCAAGCTGGTCGAGAACATCGTCTTCCCCCGCCGCATGGGCGAGCCGGAGGAGTTCGCCCTCCTGGTGGAGAGCATCGTGGCCAACCCGTACCTGAACGGCGAGAACATCCGCCTGGACGGCGCGCTGCGGTTCCCGCCCAAGTAGCCCCGCACACCCCCGGTCCCCCGGCGGGGACGGTCAGAGGATGGCGCCGGCCTCCTTGTAGGCGATGATGGCGTCCCAGTCGAGACCCAACTCGAGCAGGATCTCCTCGGTGTGCTGCCCGTGCTCGGGCGCGGGCCGCAGCCCGTCGGCCGTCTCGTCCATCTGCACCGGGTTGGCCACCAGGTCGTAGGACTTGCCGTCGTCCCGGTCGACCCGGGCCAGGTAGCCGTTGGCCACCACCATCGGGTCGTCCACCAGCTCGCTGGCCATCTGCACCGGGGCCCACGCCCCCGACAGCCCGGCCAGCACCGCCTTCCACTCCTCGTAGGTCTTGGAGGCGAAGAGCTGGTCGATCTCGCGTACGCACTCCTCGCGGTTGGCGAACCGGGCGCCGCCGTCGGCGAAGCGCTCGTCGGTGATGAGGTCGGGGCGACCGACACACTCGCAGAACTCGGGCCAGTACCGGTCCGACTGCAGCATCATCAGCGTGATGAACCGGTCGTCACTCGTGCGGTAGCTGCCGACCAGCGGGTTGGGCGAGGCGCTCCGGCCGAACTTCGGCATCGGGTCGCCGCCGTAGAGCCCCGACGCCACGATGTCGGGCGACAGCTGCCACATGGCCAGGCCCAGGAGCGACACGTCGACGACCGGCGCCTCGCCGGTGCGGGCCACCTGGAGCAATCCGGCGGCGATCCCGCCGGCGATGGCCATCCCCCCGGCCAGGTCGCCGAAGGCGGCCCGTCCCCCGATGGGGAACTTCGAGTCGCCGGGGGTCAGCGCGTCGGCGATGCCGCCCCGCCCCCAGTACACCGACCCGTCGTAGCCCGGTCGCCCCCGGTCGACGCCGCGCGGTCCCTGACCGGATCCCCGGGCGTAGACGATTTTCGGGTTCACGGCCCGGATGTGCTCGAGGTCGATCCGGAGGCGCTGGCGCACATCGGGCAGGAAGCTGGTGAGGAACACGTCGGCGGTCTCCACCAGCTTGTAGAGGACGGCGCGACCGTCGTCGGTGCTGATGTCGATCCCGATGCTGCGCTTGCCCCGGTTGGGCTGCTCCATGATGTAGTTGACGGCGCCGGGGCCGCCGGGGATGAGGCCCATGGACACCAGGCCCCGCTGGGGATCGCCCGTCTCGGGGTGCTCGACCTTGATCACGTCGGCGCCCCAGTCGGCCAGGACGGCACCGGCCGACGGGACGAACGCCCAGGCCGCCACTTCGATCACGCGGACGCCGGAGAGAGCTTCGGACATGGGGTGGTTCCTTTGTTCGGGCGGCCCGCGACGGGCCGGTGGTCGCTACAGGGGTCGGGCCGGGGTCCCGATCGGGGCGGCCGGCGTCAGTCGTGCGAGGCGGCGGCGGCCAGGTCGCTGGCCAGGGTGCCGCGCCTGGCCACTCCCTCGCGGGCCTGGGAGCGGATCGACACGTCCCGCCCGGGCACCTGGGCCCGCAGGCTGCCCACCGTGCAGTGCTCCTTGCCGCCCAGGGCGGTGAACGGGTCGTAGTGGAAGTGGCGCATGGCGTTCAGGTGGGTGATCCGGTCGATGTCGTGATCGCTGACACCGTCCAGCGACTCGGCCAGCGTCTCCGGCGCGGTGGGCCAGGTCGAGTCGGAGTGCGGGTAGTCACACTCCCACATCACGTTGTCCATCTCGAGGAACTCGCGGCTGGCCACGCCGAACCGGTCGTCGATGAAGCAGGTGAGGACGTTGCGGTTGAACACCTCGCTGGGCAGGGCGTCGCCGTAGTCCTGCCCGGTCCAGAGGTGGTGGCGGTCGTAGTTGTAGTCGATGCGCTCCAGGAAGTACGGGATCCAGCCGATGCCGCCCTCGGACAGGGCCACCCGGAGATCGGGGAACTTGCGGAGCACCGGCGACCACACGAGGTCCGTCGCGGCCTTGACGATGTTCATGGGCGTCAGGGTGATCAGGCAGTCCATCGGGGCATCCGGCGAGGTGATCACCAGCTCGGACGACGAACCGATGTGCAGGCACACCACCACCTGCTCCTCGCTGCACGCCCGCCAGAACGGGTCCCAGTGGTCGCTGTGGACACTGGGCCAGCCCAACTTCGACGGGTTCTCCGAGAAGGTCACCGCGTGGGCCCCCTTGGCCGCCGTGCGCCGCACCTCGGCCGCCATGATCTCGGGATCCCAGATGGCGGGCAGCGCGCACGGGATGAACCGGCCCGGGTGGGTCCCGCACCACTCGTCGATGTGCCAGTCGTTGTACGCCCGGATCATGGCGAGGGCCACGTCCTTGTCCTCGGTACGGGCGAAGAGCTGGCCGCAGAACTGGGGGAAGGACGGGAAGCACAGGGACCCGAGGACGCCGTTGGCGTCCATGTCCCTCACCCGTTCGTCGATGTCGTAGCAGCCGGGACGGAGCTGGTCGAAGGAGGTCGGCTCGATGCCGTACTCCTCGCGTGGCCGCCCGGCCACGGCGTTGAGCGCCACGTTGGGCAGGACCTGGCCCTCGTAGAGCCACGAGTTGGTCCCGTCGTCGTTGGTGATGAACTGCGGTGCGAGGTCGACGTACTTCGCCGGCAGGCGGTCGTCGAACAGCCCCGGCGGCTCGACCACGTGGTCGTCGACACTCACCAGCACCATCTCGTTGATTTCCACGGCACACACTCCCTCTCGCCCCCCGGGCGTGGTCAGCGCGATTCTTCCAGACCGTCCCCCGGATGTCACCTCTCCCCGCTCGGGGGCGCTCCGCATCCCGGGCGGGCCGTCGCCGGGCCGGTATCCGTGCTCAACCCTCGTGGACCACGCGTCCGCCCACGACGGTGGCCACCACCCGTCGTGCCGTCGGGTCGTCCAGCGTCCGGTCCAGGTCGTCACCGAGGAGGCAGAGGTCGGCGGCGGCGCCCACGCAGACGGTGCGCGGCGGGCCCCCGGGGTCCCCCGGATCGGACAGGAAGAGGCCCAGCGCGCGTCGGGGTGCCAGGCACTCGTCGGGCCCGACCACCCGGCCCGACCGGGTGGTCCGGCGGACCGCCGAGGCGATGGCGACCCACGGGTCCTCGGGACCGAACGGGGCGTCGGTGCCGGCCCCGACCCCGACCCCGGCCCGGACCAGTCCGGCGCACCGGTACAGGTGGGCCCGGTCCCCGGGATCGACCTCGTCGAGGTACTCGTCGCCGCGGTCGACGAGGAACGCCGGCTGGGTCACCACGGTGACCCCCAGCCCGGCCAGCCGGTGGACGACGTCGGGCGGGAGCACCGCGCCGTGCTCCATGCGGTCGCCCGCCCGGACGCCGACCGTGTCCCAGGCGGCCAGTGCGAGCGCCGCCGCCACCAACGACACGCAGTGCAGGGCGACCGGACGGCCCGACCGGTGGGCGGCGTCGATCTGGTCGGCCAGTCCGTCCAGGTCGGGGTGACGGCCGTCGGCCACCATCACCTTGCGCGGCCCCACCTCCAGTCCGTCGGGTACGCACGGGTCGTCGGGCGCCAGCCCACCCATCACCCGGACGCGCTGGGCCAGGGCGCCCGTCCGGCGGGCGGCGGCCAGCGGCTCGAGTTCGGCGGTGGTGGCCGTCGGCGTGGCGTCGGTCACGCCGGTGACCCCGTAGGAGGCCAGGCGGCGTCCGACCGGGCCGAGGTCCGGGGACGCCCGTCGGGGGAGTCGCGCGGCCAGCCACCCGTCCCGGTCGAAGAGGCGACCGGTCGCCCGCCCACCGGCGTCCCGCTCGATGCCGTCGACCGTCCCGGCGTCGTCCAGCCCGACGGCCCGGCAGCCCGCCGAGTTGAGGACCCACAGGTGACCTGAGCGGTGTTGGACCCGCAGGGGTCGGTCGCCGACGATCCGGTCCAGCGCCCACCGGTCGAGCCGGCCGTGGACCCGCTCGTGGTACCCGACCGCGCGGATCCACCCCCCGTCGGCCGACGGGGCACCGGCGGCGGCCAGCACCCGGGCGAGCCCGGCGCTCCCGGACAGCCGGTCGGCGCCGACGTCCACCGAGTCGGCGCGTGCCGCCATGGCCAGGAGGTGGAGGTGGTGGTCGTGGAGACCGGGAACCGCGGCGGCGGCACCCCGGAGGACCGTCTCGCCCCGGCGCGGGGTCAGACCGGTGGCGACCGCGGTGACGGCACCGTGGGCGCAGCGCACGTCCACGCGCGCACCGTCCACGTCGACGCCCACCACCAGCAGCCCGTCGCTCATCCCGGACCCACCCCGGTCGCCGGCCGCGCCCCGGCCGACGCCCCCGCCCCGGGTCCGTCGACCAGGCCGCCGGCCACGTCGGCCATGGAGGCGACCAGCAGGTGCTCGCCGCCGTCGGCCAGGGCGCGCAGCACGGCCGCCGACGCGGCCAACCCGGTCACCGGGTCGGCGACGGCGTCCGCGCAGAAGCAGGGGCCCCGGTCGTCCCGGACGACCAGGCCGCCGGCGGCGGCGGCGTCGTCACCGAACGCCACCCGGTCGGCGGAGCCGGGGTCGGTGCCGTAGCCGGTGACCATCACCCAGACCCGGGGCCGCCCGGTACGCACCGCGTCCGCCGGGCGCAGTCCGAGCTGCTCGAGGGCGCGGGGCCGCGCCGAGGTGATCACCACGTCGGCCCCGTCGACCAGCCCGTGCAACTCGGTGCGCCCGAGTTGCGTCGTCAGATCGACCGTGACCGGCTCCTTGCCCCGGTCGAGGCCGGCGAAGTGCCGGGGCGAGCCCACCCGGGCGCCGTCGGGACGCGTCGTCGACTCGACCTTGACCACGCGGGCGCCCACCCCTACGAGCACGGCGCCGACCAGCGGGCCGGCCCACAGCGCGCTGAGGTCGGCCACCACCAGGTCACCGGCATCGGCCGGCGGACGGGAGGTGGCGCCGAGTCGATGGCACGCGATCCCGACGATGCCGTCGATCCCGTCGGCCGTCCCACCGGGAGCCGGTGGACGGTGCCGGCGCTCCCCCACCCGGGCCACCGGGAGGCCGAGCCCGGCCGACCGGCCCAGGAGCTCGCCGGTCGTCGACCCGGCCACGGCCCGCGCCACCGGCGCCCAGTCCCCGGCGTCCACCCCGGTGGGGAGCCCGAGCCAGGCCGGCACGAGGTCCCAGTCCGACGGGCGGGAGAGGCTCACCGCCATCCAGTCGTCGCGGGCGGGGAGGAGCCGCGTCGAACCCCCGCAGCTCACCGGGCCGTTGCGACCCAGGCCCATCGACCGGGCCCGGTCGGCCATGAGCTCGAGCGGGTCGACGTCCACCGTCCGACCGATCCGTGACGAGTGTCGGGCGATGGACCCGGCGAGGGCGTGCACCCCCGGGACCAGTCCGGGTGGTGGTCCGAGGCCCGGCCTGTCGGCCCGGCCGGTGAGCTCCGCCAGGCCGGCATCCGACCAGGTCGATCCCGGCGGGCCCACGAAGGCGGACCCGCTCCCGACCGCCCCCCGATCGGCACCCCGGACGCTGCGACCCATGCCGGGCACACGTTACCCTCGGCTGATGGATCCCACGCCGCTCGACGGACCCGCGTTCGTCCGGGCCGTCGCCACCGGCGACGTCTACGACCGACTGGCCGGTCTCGACGGGAGCGTCGTGGTGGTCGAGGCGGACGACCTCCCCGACCGCCTGGATCCCGCCTCCATGGACCGCCTGGCCACCCTGCCCGCGGTGGTGCTGGCCCGCACCTCCGCACCCGACCGCCGCCCCGGGTGGGCCGACCTGGTGGCCGCGCCGGACGACCCGCTGGCCGACACCGTGGCCCGTGTGGTCGCGGCCCAGCCGCTGGCGGCCACCGTGCTCACCCTGCTCCTCCGGACGGGTGGGGGGCGGACGGTGGCGGAGGGACTGGTGGCCGAGTCCACCGCCTACGGGCTCCTGCAGGCCGGGCCCGAGTTCGCCCGGTGGCGGGCGTCCCGTCCCGCCCGGGCGCGGCCACCGGCCGGTCGCCCCCCGGTGCGGGTCGAGCGACACGGCCCCGAGCTGACGGTCACCCTGGACCGCCCCGAGGTCCGCAACGCCCTCGACTCGGCCATGCGCGACACCCTGGTGGAGGCCCTGGCCATCGCCTCCCACGACCCGTCGGTCACCGTGGTCCACCTGTGGGGGGCCGGTGACTCGTTCTGCAGCGGCGGCGACCTCGAGGAGTTCGGCGCCCGTTCGGACCCGGCCACCGCCCACCTGGTCCGGCTTCTGGCCAGTCCGGCCCGGTCGATGGCCGAGGTGGCCGACCGGCTCGTGGCCCACCTCCACGGGCCCGTCGCCGGGTCGGGGATCGAACTCGCCGCCTTCGCCGGCCGGGTCGTGGCCGACGGGTCCACCCGGATCTCGCTGCCCGAGGTGGGTCTGGGCCTGATCCCGGGGGCCGGGGGCACGGTCAGCCTGCCCCGGCGCATCGGGCGGCACCGCACCCTCCGCCTGGCCCTCGAGCCGGGGTCGGTCGACGCCGCCACCGCCCTCGCCTGGGGGCTGGTCGACGAGGTGACCGACTGAGCCCGGCCACCGGGTGTCGCCCGGACGGCATGCCGTCCGGGCGACACGGTGGTGCCGGTTGCTATCGTGCTGCGGTGGCCGGCCGGCCCGGTCGGTCCGGCTCGAGCCCGAGACCACGCCGGCAATGCCGGATCCCGACGTGCGGCGCTGCGGCGCCCGACAAGGGGCACCACCTGTGAACATCGCCCTGCTGCTCGACCTGGCCGCCGACACCTTCGGCGACCGCGTGGCGCTGACCGACGACTCCGGCGACCGCACCTTCGCCGGACTCCGGTCCCTGGCCCGCGCCGTCGGCCCCCGACTGGCCGCGGCCGGTGCGGGCACGCTGGCGTTCGCCGACGCCGGCTCGGCCGCGGTCCCCACGGCCCTGTTCGGCGCCGCGTGGGCCGGGGTCACCTACGCCCCGTTGAACTTCCGCCTGCCGCCGGCCTCCCTGGCCGCCCAGCTCGAGCGGCTCGACGCGCCGTGGGCGGTGGCCTCGACGGAGTTGGCCGACCGCCTCGGGCTCCCCCCCGAGCGGTCCACGGCCCGCTGGATGGCCATGGCCACCGACACCGCCGGCGGCGACAGCGGCGAGGGCGGGGACTACGAGGCCGAGCCCGGGCGACCGGCGGTCATCCTCTTCACCAGTGGGTCGTCGGGGACGCCCAAAGCGGCGGTGCTCACCCACGAGAACCTGCTGTCCTACGTGATGGAGACGGTCGAGTTCGCCGGGGCCGGCGACGACGAGGCCCTGGTGCTGGCGGCCCCCCCGTTCCACATCGCCGGGGTGGCGGCGGTGCTGAGCTCGGTCTACGCCGGGCGGCGGATCCTGCCGCTGGCCGGGTTCGACCCCGGGGACTGGCTGCGGCGGGCGCGCGACCAGCGGGCCACGCACGCCTTCGTGGTGCCCACCATGCTGGCCCGCATCGTGCACCGCATGGCGGCCGATCCCGACCTGCGGGTGCCCACCCTCCGCTCCCTCTCCTACGGGGGGGCCAGGATCGCCCTCCCCGTCCTCGAACAGGCGCTCGAGCTGTTCCCGTCCGTCGACTTCGTCAACGCCTACGGCCTCACGGAGACGTCCTCCACCATCGCGGTCCTCGGCCCCGAGGAGCACCGGGCCGCCGTGGCCAGCACCGATCCCGTCGTGCGCCGGAGGCTCCACTCGGCCGGACGCCCGCTGCCCGGGGTGGAGGTGGCCATCGTCGGTGACGACGGCGCGCCCGCCGCCCGCGGGATCACCGGGCAGATCCGGGTCCGCGGACCCCAGGTGAGCGGGCGCTACCTCGACTCGGCCTCCGGACTGGACGCCGACGGGTGGCTGCTCACCGGCGACGTGGGATCCCTCGACGGTGACGGGTACCTGTTCGTGGACAGTCGGGCCGACGACGTGATCATCAAGGGTGGCGAGAACCTGTCGCCGTCGGAGATCGAGGACGTGCTGCTCCGTCACGACCGGGTGGTGGCCGCCGCCGTGGTCGGCATCCCGGATCCCGAGTGGGGCGAGACGGTGGCCGCGGCCGTGGTCGTCGAGGCCAGGACCGACGCCCCCGACACGGGGGGCACGGCCGAGGAGCTGACCGCCTGGGTGCGGGACCACCTCGGCTCGTTCAAGGCGCCCGTGCGGATCGAGCTCCTGGACGAGCTGCCCACCACGGCGACCGGCAAGGTCCTGCGGCGCACCGTCCGGGACCGCTTCGCCGGGGCCTGACCGGGCTCCCCGGGGCGCCGACCGGGGCCCCGGTCGGGCTGCCCGGTGCCGTCGGGAAGCCTCCCGGTGCGCCCGCGGGGCGTGCTGTGGGACCTTCGCCCCTACCGGAGCGCCGGCGGCGGCCGGAGCATGGGAGGTGATGGACAAGATCCGAGACGAAGAGACGCCACCGCCCACGTTCGACAACGCCGTGCGCGGCCTCCGCATGACGGGTGCCAGCACGGGGATCCGTGCGCTGGTCGACATCCTCGAACAGCACGGGGCCGAGGAGGGGGCGATGCTCGCCACCTACGAGGAGTTGGCCGAGCATGCCAGCGACGAGGGCGCCCGCTACCTGATCTCGCTGATCCTGGCCGACGAACGCCGGCACCACCAGCTGCTGGTCGAGATGGCCAACGCCATGGCCTGGGGCACGTCGACGGAGTCGCCCGACCGGGCCACGCCGGCCGTGTCGACCCTCGACGGGGAGCTGGCGGCGATGACCAGGAAGCTGCGTCGGGCCGAGGAGGCGGACTACCGCAAGCTCCGCCGGCTCCGGCGCCGGGTGGGCACCTACGGCGAGTCGACCATGTGGGGGCTGCTGGTCGAGCTCATGATGCTCGACACCAAGAAGCACGCCACCATGCTGCGCTTCCTCGAACGGCGGGACCGGAGGCGCTGAGTCCGCCGGACGTCGGTCCGACGGAGGGGGGCGTCGGCCCGGGTCAGTCCGTCGCCGGGGTGTCCGGCGGAGGCGCCAGCTGCTCCATGAACTCGAGCCGGATGCCGCCCGGCGCCTCCACGAAGGCGATGCGACGCGTCCCGAACGCCCCCTCGACCACCGCGGGGCCCCACACCACCTCGTGGCCGACCAGTTCGCCGTCCAGGTCGTCGGTGAAGAGGGCGGGATGGAGGAATCCCTCGTCGGGTAGGTCGACGGCGTCCTCGTAGACGGCCCGGGTGAACAGCGTGATCATGACCGGGCCCAGGTACACGTCGGCCCGCTCGCCGCCGGCCCATTCCATCCGGTCACGGACCTCGGCCCCGGCGGCCAGGTAGAACGCCACCGCCCCGTCGAGGTCGGCCACCTTGACCGCGAGATTGGCCAGCCCGGTCACGCCCACGTGTGCTCCTCGGTCATTCGCCGGCCCACCTGCGGGCCGGCGGCGGTCCGAGTGTACCGGGGCCGTCGCCGGGTGGGCCTGGCATACTCGGCCCATGGAGGTGGCCCACGACCCTGGCGACCCGGGCGACCCGCCCTCCTTCTTCGACGTGGCCCTGCGCCAGCGGGCGTGCCGGCAGTTCGACGGTCGCCCGGTCGACGACGCCCTGGTCGAGCGGTGCCTGACCGCCGCCACCCACGCCCCGAGCGCCGAGAACCTGCAGCCGTGGGTCTTCGTCGTCGTCCGCGACGCCGGGCAGCGCGCCGCGGTCGCCGACCTCACCCGTCGGGTCTGGCGGGAGGCGGGACGGCCCGCGTCGGAGGGACGCCTCGCACCCGGCCTGCTCGACGAGGTGGACGCCGGGGCCGAGACCGGCCTGGCCGGTGCCCCGGTCCTGGTGGTCGTGTGCGGTGACGCCACGGTGGCGCACCGGTCGACCCTGCCGTCCTCGGTCTACCCGGCCACCCAGAACCTGCTGCTGGCGGCCAACGCCCTCGGACTCGGCTCGGCCCTCACCACACTGGCCACGCTGGCCGTCGACGAGCTCTCCGCCGTCCTCGGGCTGCCCGACCAGGTGCACCCGATGGCGGTGGTCCCCCTGGGCTGGCCGGCCCGACCACCCGGCCCCCCCCGCCGGAAGGCCGTCGAGCGGGTGACCTACCGGGACCGGTTCGGCACCGCCTGGGACTGACGCCCGCTACCCGATCACGGGGAGGATGCGCTCGCGCAGGAAGGTGAGGACGGCGTCGGAGAACGCGTCGTTGCGGTCGCCCGCGATCATGTGGGCCGCACCGGCCACGTCCACCACGGTCGACCCGGGGACGGACTCGAGCAGCTGGTCGACGCCCTCCTGGGTGACCACGTCGCTGAGCAGCCCGCGCACGAGCATGGTGGGCACCCGGATGTTGCCCATCGCCGTGTTCAACAGGTCGACCAGCACGTCCGGCACCGCCTCGTTGCGGCCCTGGCTGATGAAGGCCGGGTCCCAGTGCCAGAACCACCGCCCGTCGCGCTCGCGGAGGACCTTGCGCAGGCCGTCGGGGTTCACGGCCCGGGTGCGCTCGGGCGTGTAGGCGGCGATCGCCCGTGCCGCGTCGTCCAGGGTGTCGAACCCGTCGAGCCCCGACTCCATGAACGTCTTGATGCGCGCGATCCCCTCCATGTTGGTCTTCAGGGTGATGTCCACCAGCACCAGCCCGGACGACACCACCCGGTCGCTCGTCCCCTCGGCGTAGAGCGCGGACAGCCCGCCGAGCGACGCCCCCACCAGCACCGGGGGGCGCCCCAGGGCGTCGGCGACCGCCACCACGTCGCTGCCGAACGCGGTGAACGAGTAGTCGGACCGGGGGGCCCAGTCGCTCTCGCCGTGTCCCCGCAGGTCGAGCGAGACGGTCCGCCAGCCCTCGTCGGCGATCCGCTCGGCCGCCGGGCCCCAGGCGTGACGGGTCTGGCCGCCACCGTGGAGGAGCAGCACCGGCCAGCCGTCGGGGTCACCCCGGACGTCGGCCACCAGCTGCACCCCTTCGAATCCCGTGAAGACCACCCGTTCCGCGTCCACGCCCCATCGTCCCACGCCCGGGAGTGGGCGGTGGCCGTCGCCCCGGCCCGCACCGCTCACGGAGCCGCGTGCACCGGGACCCGGGAGTAGCCGGCGACGTTCGACATCTGCACCCGCCGGCACCCCGACTCGTCGACGGTCAGGTGGGGCCAGCGTCGGGCCAGTGCCGCGATGGCCAGGCGGCTCTCCATCCGGGCCAACGCCGCGCCCAGGCAGGTGTGGATCCCGAAGCCGAACCCGAGGGCCTGGCTCGGGGGCCGCCCGATGTCGAACTCGTCGGGTCGGTCGAAGAAGCGCTCGTCCCGGGTGGCCGAGCCGGTCACCAGCAGGACGGGGTGCCCGGCGGGGATGGGCACCCCGGCCACCACCGAGTCCCGGGTCGAGAACCGACCCTGGTACTGCGAGGGGGGAAGGATGCGCAGCACCTCCTCGACCGCGGCCGGGATCAGCCCCGGGTCGGCCACCACCCGGGCGTACTGGTCGGGGTTCCGGTGGAAGAGGACCACCGCGTTGGCCACCAGCTTGGTCACCGTCTCCGCACCGGCACCGCCGAGCAGGCTGAGGAAGCCGGCGATCTCCTCGTCGTCGAGCCGGGTCGTCCGGCCGTCCGGCCGCACCATCTCCGCCCGGGTCAGCGCCGTGACCATGTCGTCCCCCGGCTGCCGGCGCTTCACCCGGACGAGCTCCAGGAAGTACGACCACAGGGCGATGGCGGCGCCGATGCCCTCCGGCGTCGGGTCGCGCTGGCCCGGCCGGCGCTCGAGCATGAGGTCGAGCCAGTGGCGGATCTGCTGGCGCTCGCCGGGGGGCACCCCCAGCATCCGGCTGATCACCTCCACCGGGAAGGGACCGGCGAACTCGGCCACGGCGTCGAAGGACGCGGCGCCGTCCAGCGGGGCGAGCGTGTCCTCGATCACCCCGGCCACCATCGGCTCGAGGTCCCGGACGGCCCGGGGCGTGAACACCCGGCCCACCAGGCCCCGGGCCCGCTCGTGGTCGGGCGGGTCCATCATGATCATCAGGCCGGCCATCCGGACGAGGTCGGGATCGGCGGACAGCATCGAGAGGTCGACCCCGTGGGTGCTGGTGAAGGTCTGCCAGTCGAGATGGGCGGTCCGCACGTCCTCGTAGCGGAACAGGGCCCAGAACCCGTAGGTGTCGTTGTAGGAGACGGGCGCCTCGTCGCGCATCCGACGGTAGAGGTCGTAGGGATCGGTGAAGTACTCGTCCGCGAACGGATCGAACCGCGGTGGGGTCCCGCTGTCCTGCGTCTCGGTCATGGCCTGCTCCCCGGTCCGGTCGGGCGACCCGGTCGACGGTGATGGTAGCGCCGCCCCGGGACGGCCACGGCCCCGCACCGCCGCGTGGCCCGGCGGTACGCTCGGGCATGCACACGATCGCCTCGTTCGACGACCTCGCCCCGCTCATCGGCACCCACCTCGGCCACAGCGCCGGCCACCAGGTGACCCAGGAGCGCGTCGACCTGTTCGCCGAGGCCACCGGTGACCACCAGTGGATCCATGTCGACCCCGAGCGTGCGGCCGCCGGCCCGTTCGGCGGCACCATCGCCCACGGCTACCTGACGCTGTCGCTCGGGCCCGTGCTGCTCCACGACATCGTCACGTGGGAGAACATCCGGATGGGGGTCAACTACGGACTCAACAAGGTCCGCTTCCCGAGCCCGGTGCCGGTGGGCGCCACCCTGCGCCTCGGTGCCGTCCTGGTCGGAGCGGAGCAGCTGGGGGACGGCGGCGTGCAGGCCACCCTGGAGCTGACGTTCGAGGTGGAGGGGTCGCCCAAGCCGGCCTGCGTGGCCGAGCTGCTGCTGCGCTACTACTTCGAGCAGTAGCCGCCGGGCGGTCCCCCGCCGGGCCCGGCCCGCCTCGACCGACCGCCCAACCTAGAGGTCCCAGAAGCGCAGGCGGCCGAACCCGTCCATGCGCCGCCGCAGGTCGTCGGACTCGTCCGCGCCGAACGGCCGGAACGCGTCGTCGCCCCGCTCCCGGACGAACAGCCGGTCCCCTCCGGTGCGGTCCGGCCGGTACTTCTCGTGCACCAGTGTCCGGGTGAGCACCTTGTTGGTGGGTGAGGTGGGGAGTGCCGTGGCCACCCGGACATGGGTGGGGCGCCACTTCGGGCTCAGGTCGGCCTGCCCGTCGATCCACGAGGCGAAGGCCACCGGGTCGAACCCGGCACCGTCGCGCAGCACGAGGGCCAGCATGACGCGGTCCCCCGCCTCGGGGTCGGGCACGCCGTAGGCGGCGCAGGCCAGCACGTCGGGGTGGCGGGCCACCACCGCCTCGATGGGGCCGACGGGGAAGTTCTCGCCGTCCACCCGGATCCAGTCCGCGTTCCGCCCGGCGAAGTAGAGGTAGCCCTCCGTGTCGAGGTACCCGAGGTCCCCGCTCCAGTACCAGCCGTTGCGGGTGGCCCGGGCGTTGGCCTCGTCGTTGTTGTAGTAGCCCTCGAAGACGCCGATCCCCGAGGTGTTCACGATCTCGCCGACGCAGGCCACGGGGTCGACCAGCGTGCCCGCCGCGTCGAACGTCGCCCGGGGCAGCTCGGCCCCGTCCTCGGACACGATCCGGAGCTCCGGGCCGGCCCTGCCGACCGATCCCGGCGGGGCGTCGTCGACCCGGGTCACCGCCAGTCCGCCCTCGGTCGCCCCGAAGGCGTCGATCACCCGCACGCCGAACCGGTCGGCGAAGGCCTCCACCACCTGCGGGGCACCTTCGTTCCCGTAGGCCACCCGCAGCGTGTTGTCGGCGTCGTCGGGCCGCTCGGGCTGGGCGAGGATGTAGGCCAGCGGCTTGCCGGTGTAGTTGAAGTAGGTGGCTCCGTAGTGCCGCACGTCCGCCAGCCACCCGGACGCCGTGAACCTCCGGGCGAGCCCCACCGAGGCGCCGACGACGACCGAGGGCGCCCAACCCACCATCACCGAATTGGAGTGGAACAGGGGCATCGACACGTAGCCGATGTCGTCGGGGCCGACGCCCATCATCTGGCCCATCCGGTTGCCCGTGACCAGGATCCGGCGCTGCGAGCAGATCACCGCCTTGGGTGCGGCCGCCGTGCCGCTGGTGAAGATGAGCGCCCAGGGCCGGTCGAGTCCGGCCTCGGCGTGGGGGTCGGCGTCGTCGACGTCCGCCAGCGCACCCTCGAGCGAGTCGCCCACCACCAGCACGTCGTCGAGCTCGTCGAGCACGGGGGCGATCAGGTCGTGGTGTCGCGGCTCGTAGACCACCAGACCGCAGTCGGTGTGGCTGACGTCGTGCAGCAGGTGGGCGCCGCTGCGGGTGTGGTTGACACCGACCACGGTGGCGCCGGCGAGGGCCGCACCGCCGAAGGCGAAGAGGTACTCCGGGATGTTGTCGAGGAGGACGCCGACGTGGAGCGGGCGCCCCGGACGCTGCCGGGCCAGGAAGAGATTGGCCCAACGGCAGGACTCCCGGTAGTACTCGGCGTGCGTCACCACCCGGTCCTCGAAGCGGATGGCGGCGCGGCCCCCGATGTCGGGGTCGTCGGCGTTGCGCCGCAGCAGCGCGGCCGCACTCTCGGCCGGTAGTGCGGCCTGGCCCAGGGCCGGGGCGTCGCCGACGGGAGGAGTGGTCATCGCCGGTGGTCCATGGTCGTCACATCACGTCCGTTCCGGCCAGCACCGAGCGCCGCAGCCCCGAGGCCAGGGCGCCGCGGTGGAAGGTGGCGTCGCCGAAGTCGATCTGCTCGAACTGGGCCCGCTTGATGAAGAGGTGCAGGTCGTGCTCCCAGGTGAAGCCGATCCCCCCGTGGACCTGCAGACCCGACGCCATCACCCGCTTGGAGGCGTCGGCGCACCAGACCTTGGCGGTGGAGGCCGCCATCTCCCAGCCCGGCTCGCCGACCGAGGCGGCCCAGGCCGCGTACCACGTGGCCGAGCGCATGCCCTCCACGTCCACCAGCATGTCGGCGCACCGGTGCTTGACGGCCTGGAAGCTGCCGATGGGTGCGCCGAACTGCACCCGGTCCTTGGCGTAGTCGGTGGCCAGTTCCAGGACGCGGCCGGCCCCGCCGAGCAGCTCGGCGGACGTCGCCAGCGCCCCGAGCGCACCCAGGCGGGCCGACGCCTCGGCCCCACCGAGGCGGACGGCCGGCGTGCCGTCGAGGTCGAGCCACGACAGGCTCCGGGTGACGTCCATGGCGGGCTCGGGAGCGGGACGCCCCGTTGCGGTCAGGTCGACCAGGAAGACGCCGTCGGGCACGACCACGACCGCCACGTCCGCGACGGCGGCGCCCTCGACCGGACCCAGCCGCCCGGTGAGGGTCACCTGCGTCCCGTCGCCGTCGCAGGCCACCGCGGCGTCCCGGCCCGACCAGGCCACGGCCGCGGTGACGGAGCCGTCGATGAGCGAGGCGACCAGACCGGGGTGCGTGTCGCCGTCGGCGAGTACGTCGAGCGCGAGCAGCTGGGGGGCGTACGGCACCGGTGCGGTGTGACGGCCGACCTCCTCGAGCAGCACGGCCGCCTCCACCCAGCCGAGCCCGAGGCCGCCGCGGGCCTCGGCGACGGCCACCCCCGGCCAGCCCTGCTCGGCCATGGCGGTCCAGAGCCGCGCGTCGAAGGGGGCCGCGTCCGCCAGGTGGGCCCGCACCTGCGCGGGTCCCGAATGACCGTCGAGGAACCGCCGGGCCTCCCCCTGGAGGGCGGCCTGGTCGACCGAGAGATCGAAGTCCATAGCTGGATAGTATGACCGCGATGCCGCTGTCCGAGGGGGGCCCGTGGAGCTGAGTCCGAGCCGCGCCGAGGCGGCGTTCCGGACCGACATCCGCTCGTGGCTCCAGGAGCACCTCCCCTGGGAGTACGGCAAGGGGCTGCCTCCGCGGTTCGACGACCTGGCCGACGAGGTCGCCTTCGGTCGTGGATGGCAGCACCAGCTGGCGTCCGACCGCTGGGTGGGCGTGACGTGGCCCGAGGCCTACGGCGGACGCGGGGCGGGGCCGACCGAGCACTTCATCGTGCAGGAGGAACTGGCCCGCGCCCGTGCCCCCGAACTGGTCGGGCGCATCGGGGTCAATCTGGCCGGTCCCACCCTCCTGGCCCACGGGACCGAGGCGCAGCGCCGGCGGTGGTTGCCCGGGATCCTCAGTGCGGACGAGCTCTGGTGCCAGCTGTTCAGCGAGCCCGGTGCCGGCAGCGACCTGGCCGGCGTCACCACCCGGGCCACGCCGGTGGACGGCGGATGGGTGCTGGACGGCCAGAAGGTGTGGACCTCCTATGCCCAGTTCGCCGACTGGGGGGTCTGCCTGGCCCGTTCGGACCCCGACGCCCCCAAGCACCGCGGGCTCTCCTACCTGGTGGTGGACATGCACGCCCCCGGGGTCGAGGTCCGGCCCCTGGTGCAGCTGACCGGGGAGGCCGAATTCAACGAGGTGTTCCTGGACGGCGTCTTCGTCCCCGCCGACCGGCTGATCGGGGCCGAGCACGACGGGTGGACGGTGGCCAACTCGACCCTCTCGCACGAGCGGGGGACCAACCCGCGCCAGCTGGTCATCCACATCCAGCTGCTGGAGGAGCTGCTCGCCCTGGCCGCCGAGGGCGCGGCGTTCGACGACGTCCGCCTCCGCCAGCGCCTGGCCCAGGCCTACGTCGAGGTCCGGATCTTCCAGCTCCACAACCTGCGCAGTGTCAGCCGGCTGGCCAAGGGGCTCGATCCCGGGCCGGAGGGAAGTGCCCTCAAGCTCTACTGGAGCGAGATGAGCAAGCGGATGCACGAGACGGCGATGGCGGTCCTCGGTGCCTCGGCGCCACTGTGGAAGGGCGCCCGACACGTCGCGGGGGACGGGAACTGGCAGCGCTCGTGGCTGTACTACCAGGCGTCGTCGGTGTGGGCCGGGACGAACGAGATCCAGCGGACCATACTGGGCGAGCGGGTGCTCGGCCTCCCCCGACCGGCCAGGTCCGGGACGGCGGCCGGAGGCCGCGGCGACCGGACGGACGAGACGAAAGGGGGCGTCGGTGCCCGAGGATGAACCGGTGGTGCTGTACGGGGTGCGTGGCCATGTCGCCACCATCACCATGAACCGGCCCGACGTGGCCAATGCGCAGGACACCGCGCTCATCGACGGCATCGACGCCTGCTTCGACCGGGCCGACGCCGACGACGAGGTGCGCGTGGTGGTGCTGGCCGGCAACGGTAAGCACTTCTCGTCCGGACACGACCTCAAGGCCCTGGTCGGCGACACCGAACCCGACGAGTGGCGCCTCATGCGCGCCACCCCCGAGGGGAAGTTCCGCCACGAGCAGGTCATGTACTTCGAGCGCTGCCAACGGATCTACCACTTCCGCAAGCCGACCATCGCCGCCGTCCAGGGGGCCTGCGTCGCCGCCGGGCTCATGCTGGCCTGCATGTGCGACCTGATCGTGGCCTCGGACGACGCCACCTTCCAGAATCCCGTCCTGCGGATGACCGGTGCCGGGGTCGAGCTGCTGGTCGAGCCGTGGGAGCTCGGGATCCGGAAGGCCAAGGAGTTCCTGTGGACCGGCGAGAAGCTCGACGCCCAGGAGGCCTGGCGGCTCGGCCTGGTCAACCGGGTGGTCCCCCGGTCCGAGCTGCTGGAGCGGGTCGACGAGCTCGCCGACCGGGTCGCCCTGGTGCCACCGGCCACCGCCCAGGTGGTCAAGGACTCGCTCAACAACACGGCGACGCTGATGGGCAAGGAGGCATCGTGGAAGTACCACTTCATGGCCCATCACTGGATGCACAACACCGAGACGGCCACGTCCGCCCTCCGGACCCGCCAGGCGAAGACGTCGATGTCCGAGGTGTTCGCCGAGCACCGTGACTGACGACCGCACCCGTCCGCCCCTGGCCGGCATCCGGGTCCTCGACGTCGGCACCCGGATCAGCGCCCCGTTCTGCGCCGGGCTCCTGGGCGATCTCGGCGCCGAAGTCATCAAGGTGGAGGACCCCCGGGGGGGCGACTTCATGCGCACCATCGGGCCCTTCGCCCCGACCGACGACGCCGGCCCGGGCTACTCGATGTGGTGGGCCGTCGAAGGGCGCGGCCGCCGGGGGGTGACCCTCGACCTGCGGCGTCCCGTGGGCCAGGACCTGTTCCGTCGCCTGGCCGCCACGGCCGACGTGGTCTGTGAGAACTTCCGACCCGGCGCCATGGAGCGCTGGCACGTCGGCCCCGACGACTGCGACCCCCGACTGGTGTGGGCGAGGATCAGCGTCTTCGGCCAGGACGGGCCGAACGCGGGGCGCACCGGCCTCGACCGCATGGGGATCGCCTACGGCGGACTGCTCCACCTGACCGGCTACGCCGACCGGCCCCCGGTCCGGCCCGGGCTGTCGGTGTCGGACTACCTGACCGGCGCCTTCGCCGCCTCGGCCGTGTCCGCCGCCCTCTACCGGCGGGACGGGCCCGACGGCACCGGCCACGGCGGCGTGGTGGACGCCACGCTGACCGAGTCGATCCTGCGGATCCTCGAGTGGACCATCGCCGGCCAGGACCGCCTGGGGATCACCCGTGGGCGCGAGGGGAACCGCATGGCCAATTCGGCGCCGCTGGACAACTACCCGACGGCCGACGGCAATTACGTGTGCGTGGTGGCCGGTTCCGACACCAACTTCCGTCGGCTGTGCGCGGCCATGAACCGGCCCGGGCTGGCCGACGACCCCGAGTGGGCCACGCTCGCCCAGCGGGCGGCGCGTTCCGACGAGATCAACGACGTGGTGGCGACGTGGACGTCGGGTCTGACGGCGGCCGAGGTGGAGGCGGCGTGCACCGCCCACGAGGTGCCGGTGGCCACCGCGTACACCGCCGTCGACATCCTGGCCGACCCCCACATGGCCGCCCGCGGCGACCTGGTCACCGTGGACGACCCGGTGGCGGGGCCCCACCGGCAGCAGGCCCCGGTGCCCCGGCTCGACGGGCACACCCCGACCGCCCCCCGGCCCGCGCCCCGGCTCGGCGAACACAACGACGAGGTCTGGCGGGACCTGGTCGGACTGTCGACGGACGAGCTCGACCGCTGCCGGGCCGACGGCGTGATCTGAGCGGGGGACGACCGGACGCCATGCCCCACATCGCCGTGCTCGCCCCGATGCCCCTCGAGTTGGACGCCGTCGTGGCGGCCTTCGGTCTCGAACCGGCCGTGGGCGGTGGGGAGTCCTGGACGGGCCGGGTCGGGCGGACGACGGTCACCGCCGTGCGCACGGGCATGGGGCCGGCCCGGGCCCGTGCGGTGACGGACCAGGTGCTGGACGGGTCCGGGTCGGGTGACCCACCGGTGGGCCACGTGATGGTGGTGGGCGTCTGCGGTGGACTCGACCCCGCTCTCCCGGTCGGCACCGTCCTGCGGCCCGACGTGGTCGTCGACCACGCCACCGGGGCCCGGTTCCGCCACGCTCCCCCGGGCGACGGGCCGACGTCCGGGGGGATCGTCACCACCGAGGGGGTCGAGTTCGACGACGGGCTCAGCCGGGCACTGGCCGCCCGGGGCTTCACCGGGGTGGACATGGAGTCGTCGGCCGTCGCCGGCGTCTGCGAGACCCGGGGCGTGTCGTGGACCGTCCACCGGTGCATCAGCGACCGGTACGTCGATGGGCTGCTC
>Ga0302202_10001304_pt1 | contig 30780 bp, 24 predicted proteins | sample II_Bog_N3_3_FD_194579 | JGI IMG/M metagenome (GOLD analysis project Ga0302202, IMG submission 194579) | Peat permafrost microbial communities from Stordalen Mire near Abisko, Sweden - II_Bog_N3_3 | ecosystem: Environmental > Terrestrial > Soil > Wetlands > Peat | place: Sweden: Abisko...
GACGCGTTGGCAAAAGCCAAGGCGCCCGTCAACACCTGACGTGGCTGTGTAACAGACAGTGGCTGGTTAACAGGCTGTCTCTACGCGGCACACTCAGCGCAGATCGGGCCGAGCTTGGTGTCGTGATCCAGCTGGGAACGGTGCTTCACCAGGAAACAGTTAACGCAGGTGAATTCGTCCGCCTGCGGCGGCAGTACGACAACGTCGAGGTCGAGGTCGGAGAGGTCCTGGCCTGCCAGCTCGAAGCTGCCGGGGTTGTCGGCGTCGTCGACGTCGACCTGTCCGGACATCTTGTCCGGGACGCGCTCCTTCAGGGCCTCGATGCTGTCTGAGTCATCGTCGGTCTTGCGGGGTGCGTCGTAATCGGTTGCCATGCCCATCCACTTCTTTAGGTGCCTCAATAATCCAAATCGGCGGCCACAGTTTGCATGAATGGGAGCCGAATAGCAAACCGTACGCCCATGGTGACGATCTGACGGCTGATGTAACTTACGGCACGCCCGCTCTATTCCCAAGATTCGGCCCCGATGCGTGTCATTCTTGAGCAGAATTGCGACAGCCGGAGGGCTTTTGACCATGCAGGACCTACGCGTAATCGGCACAGAAGATGGTGCGCTGCTCGTCTCGGATGATGACGGCACCCGGTACCGACTTCCGGTGGACGACGTGCTGCAACTGAAGATCCGCCAAGTGACCCCGGATCCCAGCATCGGGCAGCGGCTCGCCCCCCGCGATATCCAGGCCTACATCCGTTCGGGGATGTCCGCAGAGGATGTCGCAACGATCACCGGTGCGCCCCTCGATCACATCCAGAAGTTCGAAGGCCCCGTGCTGGCCGAGCGAGAATTCATCGTCACGAGCGCACTCAGCGTTCCAGTGCACACCGTTCTCGAGACCGACCCGCTCGCCGAGGGCGTCAACTTCGGCATGGCGATCCGTTCACGGCTCGTCGACCTCGGTGCCACCAGCGAACGCTGGGCGAGCTGGAAAGACGCGGCAACGGGCTGGATCGTCAAGCTCTCCTTCACCGCAGACCAGATCGAACACGACGCGCGCTGGCAGTTCGACCCCAAGAAGCAGGCGCTCGACCCGATCAACAACGAAGCCGTGACGTTGTCACAGCAGGGCGCCGCGACGGGAAGCCTGATCCCGCGACTGCGCGCGGTGCACCAGGACGACCGCTCGCACGACGCCAGCCGCTTCGACAGCGGTGCCTTCGACCTCGGTGAACCAGACGTACCCGAGGCTCGTGCGCGCCTCGAGGCTGCAACGCAGAGCCTTGCTCATCCGCAGCCCGACGAGCCGGCCGAGATGAACCAGACAGCTGACCTGCTCGAGGCACTGCGGCGACGGCGCGGTGAGCGCGAGGCCGCCCTCTACGAGGATGCCTCGCTCGACGAGTCGACCCCGCAGTACGCTCCACCCGTCTCGAACCACCCGTCGACCGGAACAATCCGGATCGTGGACATTCCCACCGAGGTGCCGACGATCTCCTCGGCAACGACGGCGCCGCAGCCCTCCGCCCGCAACACCGGCGGGCAGCCGCGCGTGCGCAAAGGTCGCCAGGCAATGCCCACCTGGGACGAGATCGTGTTCGGCGCGCGACCCGACGACGACCTGGCCTGACCAGGCGCTGCGGCAAAAAACGCCTCAGGCGTGCGCCCCGAAGCGCAGCAGGGGAACCTGCATCTCGGCGGGTGACCAGGAACCGTGCTGGCCGATCATCGCCAGCGAACGCGGGCTGGCCGTGCGGCCGTCGTAGTAGGCCACATTCTTTCGCGCGGCAACCAGCAGGTCGCCGATCCGCGGCGCGACCTCGTCGTCCACGACGCCGAACCAGCCGGCCGCGATCGCTTCGGCCCGGGTAGCCACCCAGGCGCGCGCCGACTCCGACTCCCGCCACAGCTCGACCACGGCATCCCTCTCGCGCGGAGAGAGGTCCGGCTCGAAATGCAACTGGAGGCAGCGCGGTTCACCGGCGACGAACCGGATGCCCTCGACCAAGCCCGGCACAGTATCGATCAACAGGTGCGACCGCACCGGTACATCCACAATCCCGTGGTCGGCGGTGACCAGCACAGCGTCACTGGCGCGCAGGCCCGCGACAAGACCCCGCAGCTCGGTATCGACCGCCTCAAGGCGTTCGGTCCAGTCCACCGACTCCCAACCCTGCGCATGCGCGACCGTATCCAGTTCGGGAACGTAGAGGTAGAGCAGCCCCGGAGGTCCGGGCTCCCGCAGCCAGCGCGCCGCGAGCTCGAACCGGTCGGCCACGGATGCGGCGACGCGGTACTCGGCGCCGCGAAGGACAGCGCGGGTGAACCCGCTCTCCTGGAACCGGGCCGGTCCGGCCGCGACAACAGAGAATCCCTCGTCACGTGCCTGCTCGAGCAGTGTTCGCCTGCGCTGCCACGTTTCCGGGATGAGATTCTCGTCCCAACCCGTGAGCTGGTTGACGACGCGGTCGTGCTCGGCGTCCAGCACCGAGTAGCCGACGAGTCCGTGCTGGCCGGGCGAGACTCCCGTCGTCAGCGTTGCCAGCGCGGCGGCGGTAGTACTCGGAAACACCGATTCGATGGCTCCCCCGGCAGCGCCGCCCATGGTGCGGGCATGCCCCGCCCTGGCACGGAGGGCAGCCGCTCCAAGTCCGTCGATAAGCACAAGGACGATCCTGTTGGCGTTGCCGAATCCCAGCCGATTCTCCCCAGAGCGCAGCGACGCGAGACAACTCGGCAACACATCGGCAAGGCTCGGCCGGTCGAGCTCACGCCCCGGTAACATGGGGGCAATCTTATGGCTACTCCTCCCAACTCCGGCCCCAACTCTGCTGGGACAAATGGCACCGGTTCGAACAGCGGCCCAACGACAGAGGCCCCGGGCGAGCGGATCGAAGACGTTGATGTGTCCGCCGAGATGCAGGGCTCGTTCCTCGAATACGCCTATTCCGTCATCTACTCACGCGCACTGCCGGATGCCCGCGACGGACTGAAGCCGGTGCAGCGGCGCATCCTGTACCAGATGACCGAGATGGGCCTGCGTCCCGATCGGGGCCACGTGAAATCGAGTCGTGTCGTCGGCGACGTCATGGGCAAGCTTCACCCGCACGGCGACGCATCCATCTACGACGCCATGGTGCGGCTCACCCAGGACTTCATGCTGCGTGTGCCACTGATCGACGGGCACGGCAATTTCGGGTCCCTCGACGATGGCCCTGCCGCGCCCCGCTACACCGAAGTGCGCCTCGACGGTGCGGCGTTGGCCATGACCGACGGACTGGACGAAGACGTCGTCGACTTCGTGCCCAACTACGACAACCAGTTCACCCAGCCCGAAGTACTGCCAGCCGCATTCCCGAACCTGCTCGTCAACGGAGCAAGCGGTATCGCGGTCGGCATGGCGACAAACATGGCACCCCACAACCTCATCGAGGTCATCGGCGCGGCCCGCCACCTGCTCGACAACCCGGACGCGTCCCTCGACGACCTGATGGAATTCGTTCCAGGACCCGACCTGCCGACAGGCGGCACGATCATCGGCCTTGCGGGCATCCGCGATGCGTACGCCACTGGCCGGGGTGCCTTCAAAACGCGGGCCAAAGTGAGCGTCGAGGCAATCTCAGCGCGGAAGTCCGGGCTCGTCGTCACCGAACTGCCCTACCTGGTCGGGCCGGAGCGCGTGATCGAAAAAATCAAGGATGGCGTCAACTCGAAGAAGATCAGCGGCATCTCCGACGTCACCGATCTCACCGACCGCAAGCATGGGCTACGGCTTGTCATCGGCATCAAGACCGGCTTCAGCCCGGAGGCCGTACTCGAGCAGTTGTATCGCCTGACCCCGCTCGAAGACGGGTTTAGCATCAACAACGTCGCCCTGGTCGACGGGGGCCCACGCACCCTCGGCCTCAAGGAGCTGCTGCAGGTCTTCGTCGACCACCGGCTCTCGGTGGTCACCCGGCGCAGCCGCTACCGCCTGGAGCGCCGCAGGGAGCGCCTGCACCTCGTTGAGGGCCTCCTCGTGGCCATCCTCGACATCGACGAGGTCATCCAGCTCATCCGCACCTCCGACGACAGCGAAGCGGCGCGCACGCGGCTGATGGAGGTCTTCGATCTGAGCCAGGTGCAGGCCGAGTACATCCTTGAGCTGCGGCTGCGGCGGCTCACCAGGTTCAGCCGGATCGAACTCGAGACCGAACGTGACCAGTTGCGCCGCGAGATCGAGGAGCTCGAAACGATCCTCGCCGACCCTGCCCGCCTGCGGCTGCTGGTCTCCGACGAGCTTGAAGCCACTGCCGAGCGTTTCGGAACCCCGCGCCGCACACTACTCACCGAGGCTCGACCATCCGTCGCGACGACGCGATCGGCTCGCACCGCCGCCCCCGACCTCGAGATCGCGGATGCCCCCTGCCGCATCCTGCTCTCAACCACCGGCCGCATCATCCGCGTCGACCTCCCCGAAGACGGTTCGGAACTTCCCGCAGCCAAACGCCGCAGCAAACATGACGCCATTCGCTCAACGCTTGACGCCACATCGCGTGCCGAAATCGGCGCAGTCACATCGCGCGGCCGCCTCCTGCGTTTCACGGCCGTCGACCTGCCCTCCGTGCCGGCCAACTCCATCCAGCTCGCGGCCGGTGCCCGTGTGGCCGACTACCTCGCGCTTGCCGACAGGAAGGAACGAGTGCTCGGCCTCGTGTCGCTCACATCCGGCGAACCGATCGCACTCGGAACCGCCCAGGGAGTTGTCAAGCGTCTCGCCCCCGGATTCCCCGTCAAGCCCGAGCTCGAAATCATCGCTCTCAAACCAGGCGATGAGGTGGTGGGCGTCGCCCAGGGTCCCGATAGCGACGACCTGGTGTTTGTGACCTCGGATGCCCAGCTGCTGCACTTTGCCGCATCCGCGGTACGGCCGCAGGGCGCATCCGCCGGCGGGATGGCCGGAATGAATATCGCCTCGACAGCCACGGCAATCTTTTTCGGGGCCGTCGATCCTGCCTCACCGCTCGCTGTTGCGACGGTATCGGGGTCGTCGGGCGTGCTCCCCGGCACCGATCCCGGCCGGGCGAAGGTGTCAGCGTTCACCGAGTTCCCGGCCAAGGGTCGCGCCACCGGAGGCGTGCGCGCGCACAGCTTCCTGAAGGGCGAAGACACACTCACCGTCGCCTGGGTCGGTAGCGCACCGGTTGCGGTGGGCACGGACGGGTCACCACGCGAGCTTCCCGAGCTCGGCGCCAGGCGCGACGCCTCAGGCACACCGCTCGACGCGGTCGTGGGCTCGATCGGGACCTCGCTCTAGATGAAACCGCCGTTGCCCTGTGAACGGGGCGACAGCTTCGAGTTGGGCGCCTTTCTGAGTGCCGCAGCCCTTGAGACGGCGGGAATCGGCGAACCTGGTGTGTGGTTCTGGGTCGATGTCGACGCCGACGGCCGCCTGGTCGGTAGCGTCGGCCTCGAGCTCGCGGGTAAGGACGCGCTCATTCGGGGCTTGGCCGTCAGCCCGGGTCTTCGCGGCAACGGCCGAGGCACCGAGTTGGCGCGGTTTGCGCTTACTGAGGCATCCGCGCAGGGGGCGACCCGAGCGTGGTGTGTGGGCCGAGCCAGCGGGTTCAGCGAGCGACTCGGGTTCGCTCCGGTCGGCACATCGGAGGCCACGGACATCCTTGCCGACACACACCTCGTGCGCTCGCTCGCCGCATCCGGGCTCCTGCGATACGAGACCGCCTGGTCGCGTCCGCTCCCCGCGCCGCCCGCCTGACCATGCGTCAACGTGAGCCCGCCCCATCCTCGGCGACCCGCCTTCCCCTGTCGAAAATTCAGGTCATCGGTAGCGCCCTCGCGGAAGCCACCGCGCCGGGACAGTCAAGCGGGACGACAGCCGCACAGGGTGCCTGAATTTCCGACCTGACGCTGGACGGGCGGTGGGTCCCAACGCGCGTCAGGGGTGCAAGCGGGCGCCAGCGGATGACGGGGGGTTCTAGCGCGGGCGTAGCGAGCGGGTGCGGTCAGCGCGCGGTTGGGGCGGCGTAGCGGGCCTTGATCTCAGCCACCTGTGAGGGCGCCGTGTAGAGAAGCACTGTCTCCCCCGGCCCGCAGGAGAACGAGCTGTCGGGGCGCCCGAAGGCCCGCTCGAGGTAGCCCACGTTGATCGGAGGCTCGTCGCCGTGATCGTTGATGTAGAAGAACCTGCCGACGTTGTCACGCGCGTAGTCGAGGTTGGTGAGCCAGGGCGCGATGATTCCGCTGCTCTTGAGCTGGATGAGCCGGATGCCGCGGTGCGACGTCAACTCGATGCGCCGGGCATCCGAGAACGTCGCGTACCCCACCGTGATCCCCGGCGGCAGCTTCTCATCGAGGCATCGTGTTTCGGCGCTGCGGTAGTTGAAGTAGGTCGACGTTTGGGCGAGGTTCGGCACCGCGCCGGTGGCGACGCCCGTGCCGATCAGCCCTAACGCGGCGAGCCCGGCAGCCCAAGGGATCCACCGCCTGGGAAGCGGAAGCAGCACGAGTGTGAGCGGCAGGACGAGCACCGGCCAGAGGTAGAGATAGTCCGTGATGATGAGCACGATCGTCCCTGCGAGACCGGTGACCGGCACCAGGGCGTAGTACAGGGCGGCGGCTGGCAGGGCCTGGTCGGCTAGGCGGCCGCGAATCATCTGCACCGCGACCACGATCGCGACGACCAGCCCGGCGACCAGCAGCGTCCCACCGAGGAACAGCGCGGGGGCGACGGCCGGATCGCCGAACTGGGCACGAAGGTAGGAGCGGATTGCGTCGATCCGCCCCGAAAACACCGCTGTCGACACGTAGCTGAGCGGCGAAGCGCCCTGCAGCCGCCCGAACAGGGCAAGCCTCACGACCGCAGCGACCAGCAGCACTCCCGCACCCCACGCCGCGGGCCGCGACACCGACCGAAGTCCTCCTACCGCGACTCGAACGAGGAGCACGCAGGCCAGAGCGGGCACAGTGAATACGAGGGCAAGCGGGTCGGATGCGGCGGTGAGCGCAATCCCCAGCCCGAGAGCGATCCTTGCCCCGAGCCGGGCATCAAAGAACAATGCCGGCACGACAAGGATCATCAGGTACATACCGAAGTAGTACGTGGGGGCATCCGGATACTCGAACAGCCAGGTGCTTCCGACCAGGGGCAGCAGCAGCAGAGGGAACATTGCGATCCACCCGCGCACGAGTTGCCGAGCGAGGGACTCGGATGGCCGCAGGTGTCCGAGTATCACGAACAGCCCGAGGAAGAGCAACGTGCTGTTGATCGCCGCGACCACCAGGTAATAGAGCTGGACGGTGCCACCCGCGACGAGGTAGGCAACCAGGCTGATGGGGATTTCAGGGAAGACGAAAACTTGCGGCGAGAAGCTCCAGTCGAGCGCCCGGCCCGCGAAAACGTCCTGCGCGAACTGGAACAGCACTCCGTTGTCGCTGGATCGCAATTCGAAGGTGACCGGCCAGTTGGTCCCACCCGGATCGCCCGCGCGAATCAGGAATATGACAACGGTGACCAGCGCGACGCCGAGCGCCGCCAGCGAGATCCACAGCAGCCGGCGCATCCGCACGCCAGCCTACGCATCGATGCGCGTGCGGTCGAAGCCGTCGCCGGCGACGATGAACTCCTTGCGCGGCGCGACGTCGTTGCCCATCAGTAACTCGAACACGCGTGTGGCGTCTTCGGCATCAGAGAGCCTCACCCGCCGCAGGGTGCGATAGCGCCGGTCCATCGTGGTGTTCGCGAGCTGGTCGGCATCCATCTCGCCGAGTCCCTTGTAGCGCTGGATGGGGTCCTGGTAGCGCTTGTTCTGTCGCTTCAACCCGGCGAGCACGCCGTTCAGTTCGGTTTCCGAGTAGGTGTAAATGGTTTCGTTAGGTTTCGAACCGGGATTCATCACGATGACGCGATGCAGGGGCGGTACCGCAGCGAATACCCGGCCCTCCTCGATCATTGGGCGCATGTATTTGAAGAACAGCGTGAGCAGCAGGGTGCGGATGTGGGCACCGTCGACGTCGGCATCGCTCATCATGATGATTTTGCCGTAGCGAGCCTGGCTGATGTCGAAGCTCCGGCCTGAGCCGGCACCCACCACCTGGATGATGGATGCGCATTCCGCGTTCGACAGCATGTCGGAGATGGATGCCTTCTGGACGTTGAGAATTTTGCCTCGGATGGGCAGGAGCGCCTGGTATTCGCTGTCCCGCGCCAGTTTGGCGGTTCCCAGCGCCGAGTCGCCTTCGACGATCATGAGCTCGGTGTTGAGCACATCCGTAGACCGGCAGTCCACGAGCTTGGCGGGGAGCGACGAACTCTCCAGCGCGTTCTTGCGACGCTGGGTTTCCTTGTGTGCACGGGCCGAGATGCGCGACTTCATTTCGGCCACGATCTTGTCGAGAACGAGCGCAGACTGGGCCTTGTCGTCACGTTTAGGAGAGGCGAAGCGCTCAGCCATGGCGGTCGCGATGACCGAGGCGACGATATTGCGCACCGCGGGCGTTCCGAGAATCTCTTTGGTCTGGCCTTCGAACTGCGGCTCCGGCAGTCGAACGGTGAGCACAGCGGTGAGCCCGGCGAGGATGTCGTCTTTCTCGAGTTTGTCCGTGCCGACTTTCAGGCGCCGCGCATTGAGTTCGACCTGGGATCGCAGGAATTTCATCATTCCCTGCTCGAAACCGGCCTGGTGGGTACCACCCTTGGGCGTTGCGATGATGTTCACGAAGCTCTTGAACACTGTGTCGTAACCGGTGCCCCAGCGCAGCGCGATGTCGACATCACACGTTCGCGTCAACTCGGTTGGAACCATCGCGCCCGTGGGCTGCAATACCGGAACTGTCTCGGTGAACTGGCCGGCGCCGTGCATGCGCCAGGTGTCGGTGAGCGGCGCGTCGGGGGCGAGGTACTCGACGAACTCGGAGATCCCACCTGCGAAGGCAAAGGTTTGGGTTACCGGCTCGGCACCACGAAGATCCTCGATTTCGAGACTGATGCCCGGCACCAGGAACGCCGTCTGGCGGGCACGCGACATGAGTTCGTCGGTCTGGAAGTCGGCTCCGCGGGTGAAGATCTGCGGGTCGGCCCAGTACCGGATGCGTGTCCCGGTGACGCCTTTGGCGACTTTGCCGACGACGCGCAGCTCGCTGCCCGACAGGAACGGCGAGAACGGCGCATCCGGCGTCGGATTGGCAGGATCGGCGTCCGCGAAGGTTCCAGGCTCGCCACGGTGGAACGACATCGCGTAGGTCTTTCCGTCACGATCGACCTCAACGTCGAGCCTCTCAGACAGCGCGTTGACCACGGATGCCCCCACCCCGTGCAGCCCTCCCGAGGCCGCATAGGAGCCAGAACCGAATTTGCCACCGGCGTGAAGCTTGGTGAAGACGACCTCGACACCCGTCAAGCCGGTCTTCGGCTCGATGTCGACAGGGATGCCCCTGGCACGGTCGCGGACTTCGACCGAGTTGTCGGCATACAGCACGACCTCGATGGCGGAGCCGTGGCCACCGAGAGCCTCATCGACAGAGTTGTCGATGATCTCCCACAGGCAGTGCATGAGTCCGCGGGAATCGGTTGAGCCGATGTACATACCCGGGCGCTTGCGAACCGCCTCGAGCCCTTCGAGCACCGAGAGATGCCGTGCGGAGTAGTCGGAACTTGCCACGAGGACTCCTTTGAAATTGAGGGCAGGACTCCTCAACCATAATCAGGATGGCGCTCGAGCCTCGTTATCGACACCCATAGTGGGGTGTACAGGGTGTCCCTTTTGCGCGCACAGCGAAATACGGGGGAAATACCGAGTGAATGACCCACGTCTGTAACACGGGCATGTTTGGATAGAGGCACGGAACGAACAAACCGGAACCTGAAGGAGTAGCCCATGTCACCGATCACCGAGAACGATGTCGAGCTTCACTCCGCCTTCCAGCTGTCGGCACTCGATCGCTGCGACAGCTGCGGAGCGCAGGCATACGTTCGCGCAACGATGAGCACCGGCGAGTTGCTGTTCTGCGCTCACCACGCCGCACAGTTCAAAGAGAAGCTGTCGGCTACGGCCCTCGACTGGCACGACGAGTCCTACCGTTTGCTCGACGAGCAGCACGCCTGATTGGCTCCGAACAAGCGACCTCGTGGCACGCAGGGGCCTCTTAATTATTTTCTTGCTCGCCTGGGCCGACTCGACCTGCGCAACATGGTGCGCATCGCCGGCAAGATCAGCGCGGAGTACAAGACGCCGCGATTCGTGATCCTCGCCGACATGGCGGTCAACTCGGTCGTGAATAACGCCGGCTATTACGACTACCACGAGTGGGATTTCAATCTCATGAACTGGCGCGAGCGAAAGACGTTCCTCACCCGGCCCCAGGCGAACCAGCTGACGCTCAAGTTCAACAACCTGGCCTTCAAGAACCTGTTCTCCGACAAGGTGCAGTTCAATAAGAAATTCGCGGGATATATCGGTCGCGAGTGGCTGGATGTCCGGGACACGAGCACCGAGCAGCTGCGCGAGTTCGTGACACGCCACGGGTCAGTCATGCTCAAAGACCCGGTAAACCTCGGTGGTTACGGCCTTGAGAAGAAAGACGCTTCCTCGATCGACGATTTCGAGGTGTTTCGCGCACACCTGCTCGAGACGGGCCAGGTGCTCGTCGAGGAATTCATTGCCCAGCACCCGGAGCTGGACCGGTTGAGCCCGAAGAGTGTCAACACCCTTCGCATCATCACCTATTTCGACGGCACCACCGTGCATGTGCTGGCTCACGCCTTCAAGATGGGCAACGGTGCCGATCTCGATAATTTCGGCCAGGGGGGCATCCAGACCACCGTCTACGAGGGCGGCCTGTGCCGTTACGGTGCGTTCAACAAGGAGGGCGACAAGTTCCTCGTGCATCCCCTGACCGGGGTCGACATCGTCGGATTCGTCGTGCCGCTCTACGACGAGGCCGTCGCGTTGGCGATCGAGCTCGCCACAGTCGTACCCGAGGTTCCGTACGTCGGCTGGGACATCGCGATTACACCTCAGCGACCGATCGTTATCGAGGGCAACTACAACACCGGCGTTTTCCAGATGAAGCCGAGCCTGAGCGGGATCAAGACCGGCCTGCGGCCGACCTACGCGAAAGCGATGGGCTTCTAGGTACCCGTCTCCTTGAGGCCGTTTCGATAGGCCTCAGCGAACGACGCGTTCGAACCGGTGCCATCGACGGTCATCCCGGAAGTCGCGCAGGCGTGCCTCGTAGGCGGCAACGGCGAGCTGTTCATGGGCCAGGACGGGGGCGGCGTCCGGGTCGAGCCTGGACAGGAGCCCCCGGGTGAAGTGCGGGTTCACGATGAGCAGGGGTCCGAGCAGGGACGTTCCCAGGAAGCCACCACGACGTACTCCCTCGATGGAGGTCGTGGTGTTGCGCCCGATCCCGCGCTCAGCCGTCAGGAAACCGGGCAGCGAAGCGTCCGCCTGCACCATCGAGAACTGCGATTTGTAACCCAGCACGGGGTGTTCTTCGCCCGGCCAGCCGGGCACCACCCCCATCACCTTGCCGTTGTAGCGGCCGAACATCCTGAGCGTCGACTCCAGGTTGAATATCCCGACGCCGGCGACGTCGTAGCCCATATCGTCGTTGCGGATGCGGGCGCCGAGCACCTCGAGTGCGTTGTGGGTGAACAGGAACAACGCTCCCGCGTCAACCAGCGCCTCGATGCGTTCCCGGTGCGGCCTCAGCCGTTCGATCGCCTTCAACTGGCCCTGCTCGGTCATAGCCCCCAGGTACACCAGGTCGACGGGGCCGGACACGAAGGCGGGTTCGTCGGTGAGGCTCGTTCGCACCACTCGCGCGTCGGGGCGGCACTGGGCAAGGTAGTCGATGTTGGCGTTGTCCCCATGCAGGTTGGCGATCTCCGGGTACAACATCTCGATGGTCAGTGTGCGATTCACGAGCCGCTCCGCCGCACATCCCCCAGGCGGGTGCGCAGGATCTGCTGCACGGCGCTGCCCGTGCTCACCGCATTGTGCACGCTGTGGAGGTTGAAGACCTCGTCCACGTCGTCGAGCACCACGAGGCCGGCCGAGGCCAGCTCCGACTCGGTCGTGATGATGCGATCAGGGTGCACGCCAGCAATGGCGAGCCTGAGCGCCTGGTCGTAGCGGCGCACTCCGCCAACGACGATCTGGACCACCGAGTCTTCGGCCAGATAGTCGTAGTCGGCGTCGTAGGTCCATGCTGTGTTCTCGACCTCGTTGTCGCGCTCGGTCGCCTCATCGATGTTCAGTACGACGGCTTTGCGCCCCGGGAAGGAGGTGAGGTATTCGAAGGCCCGCGAACATGCGACGCCGACCAGCCCTTTGGTCAACAGGCGCACCAGTTGCACTCCCCCGACAAGCTCCGAGGCGAAACGCGTCGTGGGCGGAGCCAGGGTCTCGAACGCGGCGACGATTCTGTCCTGTGGCACCCCAAGCCTGTCCAGTACGGCGGCAACAGCAATCTCGTTGTAAACGTTCACGATGTTGGCGTTGATCAGCCGGGCGCGGTGGCGTGCACCGTCGAGCTCCAGTGTCACCGTGCCAGAGCCTGCGTCGGGTTCGCTCGCGCGATAGGCGGCGTCGGGTGCGCGGAAACCACATGACGGGCAGTAGGCCTTGCCGATGTGGTTGAACCGCCAATATTCCCATTCGAGGCTGTGGTCGCACACCGGGCAGATTGCCACATCGACGGCAGCACCGGTGGGACCGGTGCGGTCAGTCGCGAGCCGGTCGACGGCGAAGTACGCCCGCGGATTCGCCCCGGTCCCCAACGATGACGCGATAAGGTCGTCGGCGTTGAGCACGAGACTGGTTTGCTCCGACAGCGCAGACGACAGGATCCAGGCGATGTATGCCGGGTGCGCATTGCGCTTGATCGAGTCCCTGGTCAGGTTGAGGCAGACCAGCACATCCGGTGCGAGGCCGGGCAGGATGAGTCGCGCGGAACGCTCATCGATCTCGATGACTGCGATATCGGCCTTCGACCTACCGGTCCAGCTCACCGCCTCGATAAGAGTGGTGGCAACACCGGCCACCAGGTTCGAGCCGTAACGGTTGCTGGCAACCCGCAATCCCTGGCCCTCGAGCGCGGAAGACAGCAGGTTGGCGACTGTCGTCTTACCGTTGGTGCCCGTGACCGCGACGACGCGCGCCGGATGCGCGATCGCGCCGAGAATCCCCGGGTACAACCTCCCCGCCACAAGGCCCGGCGTGTGAGTACCCTGCCGCCCGAACGCACGGATGACGAGCACAGAAAGCTTCGCCGCCCAGATCGTGAGCAGCAGGCGCAAGGCCGGCGGCCCTACTCGAGGTAGTCGCGCAGCGACTGCGAGCGAGACGGGTGACGAAGCTTCGCCATCGTCTTCGACTCGATCTGGCGGATGCGCTCACGCGTCACACCGAACGTGTCACCGATCTGGTCGAGCGTCTTCGGCATTCCGTCGCCAAGTCCGAAGCGCATGCGGATCACACCCGCCTCGCGTTCGGAAAGGGAGTCGAGGAGGCTTTCCAGCTGCTTCTGCAGCATGGTGAACCCCACAGCGTCTGCCGGCACGACAGCCTCGGTGTCTTCGATGAGGTCACCGAATTCGCTGTCGCCGTCTTCACCGAGTGGGGTGTGCAGCGAGATGGGCTCACGACCATACTTCTGCACCTCGATGACCTTTTCCGGAGTCATATCGAGTTCGCGGCTCAGCTCTTCTGGTGTTGGTTCACGCCCGAGGTCCTGGAGCATCTGGCGCTGCACGCGAGCGAGCTTGTTGATGACCTCGACCATGTGCACCGGGATCCGAATCGTGCGGGCCTGGTCTGCCATCGCGCGGGTGATCGCCTGGCGAATCCACCAGGTGGCGTAGGTCGAGAACTTGAATCCCTTGGTGTAGTCGAACTTCTCGACGGCTCGGATCAGGCCGAGGTTACCTTCCTGGATCAGGTCGAGGAACTGCATGCCGCGACCGGTGTAACGCTTGGCCAGCGATACGACCAGCCGGAGGTTGGCTCCGAGTAGGTGGCTCTTGGCCCGCTGGCCATCCTTGGCGACCCACAACAGTTCGCGCCCGAGAGTCGAACGTCGTTCGGTCTCGCTCATCTGCGACAGCTTGTCTTCTGCGAACAGGCCCGCCTCGATGCGCATGGCAAGCTCGACCTCTTCGGCCGCGTTGAGCAGGGCGACCTTACCGATCTGCTTCAGGTAGTCCTTGACCGGGTCTGCGGTTGCGCCTGTGATGGCGCTCGAGTAGACGGGGACTTCGTCTTCGTCATCGACGAGCGAAAGAACCAGGGCGCCCTGCGGCAGCTCCTCGTCAGACTTTTCCTTCTCGTCGTCGTCGTCATCTTCGTCGTCGGCTACGGCCTCGTCGCTGTCAACAGCAACGCCCTTGACGACCTCAACGACATCCACATCGGCGTCCGGATCGACATCCGCCACGAGCGCGTCATCGTCGATCAGCACATCTTCTTCATCGTCGACCACGATGATGTCGACATCGTCGTCGCCAGCATCAGCCGCTACAGCGGATTTGGCGCCGCGCCGAGCGGCGGGCGCCTTTGCGGCCGCCTTCGCGGACGGAGCTGCCTTCGCGGCCGGCGTCTTTGCCGGTGCGACGACATCTGCCGCTGCCGCGCTCGCTGCCGACTTGCCGCGGGATGCCCGCGGGGTCACCAGAGACTGCTCTGCGTCTTCGTTGTCAATCACTGTGGAATCCAGTGTGGTAGCACTCTTGGTCCGGGTTGCCATGCGAACACCTTTCCGGGTTTGTGGTGGTTCTATTTGTGGTAGTTCTGCGTGCGGTGGTTCTGCGTGCGGTGGTACTCATGCGGTGGTTCTTGTGCGGTCGTTCCGCGTGCAGTGGTTCTGGTGGCTCTTATGGTTCGTTGCGCCAGGTCAAACGGGGTCAAACGCGAAGGAGGCTCTGCTGCTCCCCGCCACCCCTCCCGGGCACAACTAAGACCCTTGTCAAGTCCTGAGGCGACGCACCACGAAAGTGGAACGAAGCGTTCAGGCCCAACAGGGTCTCTGGCGTCAATTATTGCACGTTTCCCGACTGGCTCTTGCCAGCGCGCGACTTCATGCGCTAGTGCGATGATCGCGGAGACCGACCGAGCCGTCCTCTGCGCCATGCTCGCACCAATGCAACCCAGAGCGGGGCCACTTCTATTCCCTCCTGCTGGTGCATCCGATGCCGGGTCTGCCGCCTCGCGATGACCAGGAACACGACCCCGGTGCCGACGACGATGTACTGCACAAGGAACGCGAGGCGAAATCCGGCGAGCGAATACAGGCTCCCCGCCGAATCCGAACTGCCGGTCGCGCGCGCATAGCTGTCGAGCACTATTCCGATCACGAACATCATCACGAAGGATGCGAGAAACCCGCCCACATTGACGATTCCGTTCGCAGAGCCCAGGCTTCGCAGCGGGTTGAAGGTTCGGGCGAAGTCGAATCCGATGAGGGAACCGGGCCCGCCGATTGCGATCACCACGACCAGCACGACCACACTCCACACCGGGGGTTGCCCTGGCCAGGCGAGCACGATCGCCCACGCGATGCCCATCGCGCTGACGATTCCCAGCACGATCGTGCTGCGCCGCAGCGGGAATCGCGCAGTCAACAGCCCGAGCACAGGGCCGACGACGATGGCTGTCGCGACCATGAGAGTCAGAAGCAGGGAGGCGTTGGACGGGCCGTAGTGCAGTGCGACAGACAGGAAGGGGAATCCCCACAGCAGCGCGAAGACCGTCCCCGATGACTGGGTGACGAAGTGCGACCAGAAGCCCAAACGTGTGCCAGGCCGGGCAAGCGCGTCCCGGATGTGCCGGAGCGGTGAGGCCGGCGTCGAGGATACCGTCGGAACGGAGCGGGTAACCGGCGACGTTCCGTTGCGCACGAACAGCAGCACGCCGAGGAGCGCGACACCGGACACGCTGGACAGGATGAGGAACGTGGAGGTCCACGAAGCCGCGCCCAGAAGGAGGGTGAGAGGAACGGCCGACAGTACCTGCCCGAGCTGCCCAAGCGTGCCCACCCACTGGGACACGATGGGCAACCTGCGGCCCGAGAACCAATTGGGCAGGAGCCTCAGCACCGAGATGAACGTCATGGCGTCGCCCGCACCAAGCAGCACGCGCCCGCCGATCGCGACGCCGATGGAGGGCGCCAGGGCGAGCGTCAGTTGCCCGAGCACCATCAGTGCGGCCCCGATCGACAGCAGCAGCTTCGATCCGACCCGGTCAAGCATTACGCCGACCGGTATTTGCAGGGCGGCGTAGACGATGAGCTGGATGACGGCGAGACTCGACAGCAGTGCCGCACTGACGTGAAAACGGTCGGTAGCGGCGACGCCCGCGACCCCCAGCGACGATCGTTGCAGCACAGCGACGATGTAGTCGAAGACGGCGAATCCGAAGACCACCCACGCGCGCCGCGAATTCACTCCCGAATTGTATCGAGCCGCCTTCGACGCGCGTCTTGGCCGGGCGGGCGTCCTGGCCGGACGGGCGCGCCGGCCGGGCGTGCCGGCCGGGCGTGCCGGGTGCTTGGCTAGCTAGATCGAGGGACTCTCGTCGTCGCGTCGCATGGCGAGGAAGTTCTGCAACTCAGCTGCGATCGAATCGGCCGACGGCAGTTCCCCATCGATATCGGTGAGCGGCGATCGCAACGGGTTGTCCTGCAGGTAGCTGTCGTGACGCTCCTCGAGCGTCGCCACGAGCTTCGCCAGCTCGGGGTTGTTTTCGACCTGGCTCTCGATTTTGGTCAGGAAGTCCCGGCCGGACTCGCGCAGTGCATCCGTCGGGAAGATGAGGCCGGTCGCAGCGCTCACGCTTTCGAGGGCGGTCACCGCGGCCAGCGGGAATTCGGTGTCGGCGAGGTAGTGCGGGATGAGCAGAACAAAACCGGCAACCGGGTGGCCGAGCTGCTGCAGGCGGTATTCGACCAGGTGGAGGGCGTTGGCGGGGGCCTGGGTGCGAGGCTTCCAGATCGACATCGTTTCGATGAGCTCCGCGCGGTTGCCGCTCACAGTGACGCTGATCGGGCGAGTATGCGGAACCGGCATCGGGATGGCATGCACCCAGGTCGTGGACTTCACCTTGAGCTTCTCGATGAACTGGACGATCGCGGCGGTGAACCCCTCCCATTTGAAGTCGGGTTCATAGCCCGTCAGCAGCAGGAAGGGCTGCCCCACCTCGTCGTGGGCGAGATACAGCCCCAGGCGCAGCGGCGTGTAATCGGCCAGGTGGTCCTGGTCGAAGTAGATGGTCGGACGCCGGGCGCGGTAGTCGAGCAGGATGTCGTTGTCGAACTCGGCGACAGTGGAGTAGCTGAGGGAACTCAGGAAATGCTCGTTGAGCTGGGAAACGGCGCCACCGGCATCCGCGAAACCGGTCAGGGCACCCACGAGCGGCAGACCCTCGGGGACGTCAGCGAGGTCGGTGATGAGCTCGTAAAGGTCGTCCGGATTGTGCACCTTCCCACTCTAATCGCGGCCTGATCGCACGACCCGGATGCGCAGGCATGCCCACAGCGAACACGCCGGGCAAAGTCGGCGAAGCTCGCGGTTACGATTGCCGGATGACTGTGCCAGACCTCAGCGTCAGCCCAAGACCGGCAGCCGACCTCGATGTGGACGTGCTCGTTCTCGGCGTGCGCAAGACAGACGCGGGTCCCGTGCTCGTTACCGATGACCCCGCGTTCTCCGACCTCGCCGGGTCGCTGGAGGCGATCGGCATCACGGGCGGCGTGGATGAGGTTCGGCGCCTGCCCGCGTCGGGAATTGCCGCACGTTCCATTGCTCTCGTCGGACTTGGTTCCGTCACCGGTGTCAACGAGTTGCGTTACGCCGCAGGATCCGCCGCTCGCCAGGTCCGGGGCGCGGCATCCCTGGGCTTCGCCCTTCCGGTGGATGGTCGCGAGCAGCTGCTCGCCGTGCTCGAGGGTTCCGCGATTGGCGCCTACAGCTACCTGCAATTCCGTACCGAGGCGGCAGACACGAAGCGCCCGGCAACCTCCATCACCGTGGCAAGCGACCTGCCGGACACTGCAGCGCTGGTCGACCGGGCCACGATCGTCGCGACGGCGATGCACCGCGTGCGCGACCTGGTGAACGCGCCATCCTCGCACCTCTACCCCGATTCGTTTGCGCAGGAGGCGCTGGGGCTCGCAGAGGGAGCTCCCGTTACCGTCGAGGTGCTGGGCGTGGACGAGCTTCGAGCCGGGGACTACGGCGGCATCCTCGGTGTCGGGCAAGGCTCCGTGCATCCGCCCCGACTGGTCAAAGTGAGCTACTCGCCTGAAGGAGCGGGCCGCCACCTGGCACTCGTCGGAAAGGGCATCACCTTCGACTCCGGCGGAATTTCACTCAAACCGCCGGCATCCATGGTCGGAATGAAATACGACATGACCGGTGCGGCCACCGTGCTGGCCGTCGTGCTGGCTGCAGCCCGACTCGGACTCGGAACCCGAATCACCGCCTGGCTGTGCATCGCCGAAAATCTGCCGTCGGGCTCGGCCATCAAACCGAACGACGTGCTGCACATGAAGGGTGGCAAGACCGTCGAAGTGCTCAACACCGACGCAGAGGGTCGCCTGGTGCTCGCCGATGGAATCGTGGCCGCGAGCGAGGAACACCCCGACGCCATCATCGATGTCGCAACGCTGACTGGCGCGCAGGTTGTCGCCCTTGGCAACCGCTACTCCGGCGTCATGGGCGACGACGCGCTCGTCACCCGCCTGGTCGCGATCGCGAAGACGGTGGGCGAGACATTCTGGCCCATGCCACTACCGGCGGAAGTGCGCACGATCCTCTCGTCGGACGTCGCCGACATCGCCAACTCGAAGCCCGGCAACACGGCGGCGGGGATGCTCGTCGGCGGTGTGTTCCTCTCGGAATTCGTGGGAACAAACGGTGAGGGCGACAACAAAGCCCCGATCCCGTGGGCCCACATCGACATTGCAGGCCCCTCGGAGAACAAGGGCGGCGGGTACGGATTTGTGGGCAAAGGACCCACCGGGGTAACCGTTCGCGCTCTGCTCGCGCTTGCCGAGGAATTTTCTGCCGCGTAGTAAGGTTTTCGAGGCGGGCAGACCTGCCCATTCGGCCGCTGGCGCATCCCGCCCGCTGGCTGGCTAAGCCCACAAGAGCGCACCAAGGAGCTTTTTCCGTGTCTGAGCAGAACTTTGACATCGTGGTACTCGGCGCAGGCAGTGGTGGCTACGCAGCCGCGCTGCGAGCGAGTGAACTGGGGTTCTCGGTAGCCCTCGTCGAGAAAGACAAGGTCGGCGGCACCTGCCTCCATGTCGGGTGCATCCCGACCAAGGCGCTGCTGCACTCCGCGGAGGTCGCCGACCTGTCGCGCGAGTCCGCGCGATTCGGCGTCAAATCACAGTTCGAGGGCATCGACATCGCTGCCGTGACCGCCTATCGCCAGAGCATCATCGCCAGCAAATACAAGGGACTGCAGGGACTCATCAAGGCCCGCGGGATCACGACGATTGAAGGCGAAGGCAAGCTCACCTCACCGACAACGGTGCAGGTCGGCGACGACACCCTCACCGGTAAGAACATCATTCTCGCGACGGGTTCATACTCCCGTTCGCTCCCCGGCCTCGAGATCGGCGGCCGGGTCATCACCTCAGAGCAGGCCCTCGAACTGGACTTCGTGCCCAAGAAGGTCGTGGTACTGGGCGGTGGCGTCATCGGCGTGGAGTTCTCGAGCGTCTGGAAGTCGTGGGGATCAGACGTTCAAATCGTCGAGGCCCTGCCTCACCTCGTCCCCAACGAGGACGAGTCGGTCAGCAAACAGTTCGAACGAGCATTCCGCAAGCGCGGCATCAACTTCAGCCTCGGCGTGCGTTTCCAGAGTGTGACCCAGGATGACAACGGCGTCGTCGTCACACTCGAAGACGGCCAGACCTTCGACGGTGAGCTGCTCCTGGTCGCAGTGGGACGCGGACCCCGCACGGCAAACCTCGGCTACGAAGAGGTGGGCGTCACAACAGATCGGGGATTCGTCATCACCAACGAACGGCTCGCCACGAGCGTTCCCGGCGTTTATGCGGTCGGCGACATCGTCCCCGGGCTGCAGCTCGCACACCGCGGCTTCCAGCAGGGCATTTTCGTGGCCGAGGAGATCGCCGGGCTGAACCCCATCGTCGTCGACGACCTCAACATTCCGAAGGTCACCTACAGCGACCCTGAGGTGGCATCGATCGGTTACTCCGAGGCCAAAGCGGCAGAGAAGTTCGGCGCGGACAAGATCACGTCGTACGACTACAACCTGGCTGGCAACGGCAAGAGCCACATTCTCGAGACGGCGGGATCGATCAAGGTCGTACGGGTCAATGACGGCCCAGTCGTCGGCGTTCACATGATCGGCGCGCGCGTCGGTGAACTGATCGGCGAGGCGCAGTTGGCAGTGAACTGGGAAGCATACCCGGAAGACATCGCCCCGTTCATCCACGCCCACCCGACCCAGAACGAGGCGCTCGGCGAGGCATTCCTCGCACTCGCCGGAAAGCCCCTGCACGCCCTCTAGGTCGATGCAGCAAGCCCAGAACTAAGCTAGTCACACGCAGCATTCGGTAATAAGGAGCATCACTGATGAGCGAATCCGTCAACCTCCCGGCACTCGGTGAGAGTGTCACCGAAGGCACGGTCACCCGTTGGCTCAAGAACGTCGGCGACCGGGTTGAGGTCGACGAGCCGCTTCTCGAAGTCTCGACGGACAAAGTCGACACCGAAATCCCATCCCCGATCGCGGGCGTCATTGAGGCGATCCTCGTCGCTGAAGACGAAACGGTTGAAGTCGGGACCCCGCTGGTAACAATCGGCGACGGGTCCGGCGGAGGGGCGCCCGCAGCTCCTGCACCCGCTGAGGCTGTCGCCGAAGCTCCCGTTGCCGAAGCTCCGGCCGAAGCTCCGGCCGCGGCGCCTGCTGCTGCACCCGCCTATGCCGAGGCTCCGGTTGCCGAGGCACCCGTTGCCGGGGCGCCGGCCGCCCAGCCCGCTCCGGCGCCGGTCGAGCCGGAGGTCGCCGTGGAGCCGATTGCCGAGGTGCCCTCGACCGATGCACCCGCGCCACAGGATGCGACACCGGGTTCGCCCGTCCCACCGGCTCCCGCCGAGCACGTCGAACCTGCGCCCGCCGAAACCGCAGCTCCCGCCGCCCCGCAGGACTTCAGCACAGAAACGACCAGTGCCGAGTCGGCTCCCGCCGCACAGCCCGCAGAGCCGGCTGTCGAACCGGCCGCCGCTGCTGCTCCTGCAGCTGCTGCTCCTGCAGCCGCTGCCCCTGCAGCCGCTGCCCCTGCAGCCGCCTCGGCATCCAACGCGGCCTACGTGACACCCATCGTTCGCAAGCTCGCGCACGACACCGGCATCGACCTGGCAACTGTAACGGGCACCGGAGTTGGCGGTCGAATTCGCAAGCAGGACGTGCTTGCAGCCGGCACCAGCCTCAGCAAGGTTGCGCCGGCACCCGCACCCCAGCGTGAGCCGATCGCCACGTCGCCCCTGCGCGGAACCACCGTGCCGATGTCTCGACTGCGCAAAGTGATTGCAGAGCGTGCGGTGGTGTCCATGCAGACCTCCGCCCAGTTGACATCCGTGGTCGAGGTGGATGTGACCCGGGTCGCGCACTTCCGCGATGACATCAAGGACCAGTTCCTGCGCGAGACCGGCGTCAAGCTGTCGTTCCTGCCCTTCTTCGTCCTGGCCGCTGCCGAGGCACTGCGTGCCTACCCGATCGTGAACGCGACGATCGACGGCGACTCGATCGTCTACCCCGACCACGAGAACATCAGCATCGCGGTCGATACGGAACGCGGGCTCCTTACGCCTGTGGTGCGCAACGCCGCAGGCCTGACGCTCGCCGATTTTGCGAAGCAGATCGCCGACCTGGCGGAGCGCACCCGGGAGAACAAGCTCAAGCCCGACGAACTGGCCGGCGGAACGTTCACGATCACGAATACCGGTTCACGCGGCGCGCTGTTCGACACCCCGATCGTGTTCCTGCCGCAGTCGGCAATTCTCGGAACCGGAATCGTCGCCAAGAAGCCTGTGGTCGTCAGCGACAACGGGCTCGATGCCATCGCTATCCGTTCGACCGTTTACCTCGCCCTGTCGTATGACCACCGAATTGTGGATGGCGCCGACGCGGCACGGTTCCTGGTCGCAGTCAAGGACCGCCTGGAGAACAGCAGCTTCGAAGGGAACCTCGGTATCTAGCCGGAAGGCCAGCCGGCGGACGGTGTTGCCGGCGAACCGGTCGCCTGTCTGCCGGTGAGGTAGTCGCGGATCCGCCACCCGGCTGAGGTTTTCAGAACAAGGACCGAGGCCGACTGGTCGTCTGCACCGAGCCGGACCAAGGCTGTGTCGCCGAGCCGTTCAACGAGCGAAGCGGACCTGTCGCCATCGACTGGTGGCGTCTGTGCGTCTGGCGTCCGTGCGTCTGGCGTCTGTGCGTCAGTCTTCTGTGCGTCAGTCGTCGTCGATGGGATTTCACCGCCCTGCTGAATGCCCTGGATCGACGCGGCGTCGCTCGCGAATGCGGCGGAGGATGCCTCATCCACATCGTCGAGGCACAGTACAGACAGGTCACGAAAGCATCCTGCCCGCGCTCTGAGCAGGAGCGGCACCGCGAGCACAGGATCGTCGGGCAGCGGCCGTGATGTTCGCGGTGGCGCGGCCGCGATCGTTTCCGCAACAGCGCGAGGCTTCGCACTCGAACCGGCCGGCAGGAGTGTCGTCGCAAACGCCAGGGCGGAGACCACGCCCGCTGCGGCGATCCAGTAACGGGGACGAACACCGCGCGCCATGCGCAGTGCGCGCTGCTTCAGTTCACCGAACGGGTCTTCGAGAAGCGCCGCAGGAATCCCGCCGGGAAGCTCGCTGTGCGTCGCCCGATCGCGCGGAGACAGGGCCTGAGGCAACTCGACGCCGACAGTCGCCCCATTTCCAGTCGCCCCTTTTCCAGTCGCCTCGTTCCCGGTCAGGCCGTTCCCGGCCACGTCAGCAGTCCCACCGCCGGGTGCCGTAACCCGCGCCGGCACCGACGATCGCGCGCCAGAGCTCGCGGAGAAGGCGATCGGCACCGACTCTGCCCAGCCGAACAGGCGCTCCTCGAGTTCGGCAGGAAACTCGAAGACCCGTGGTGTGCTCGCAATCCAGCTTGTCAATTCGGTGGTGCGTCGATCGCCTTGCCCATCGTGCACACCGCTGAGCAGCGAGAGTGCGATACCGGCGAGGTTGTCGCGATCGTGGATGGCCGAGGGCTCGCCATCCAGCGCCGCAGGCGGAAGGCCGCTCGCAAACAGCGTCGCGTGGCCAAGCCCCAGCACGATGGGCTCCCCATCGTTACCCAGATGCACTGAAGGCAGGGCGAGCGCTCCGTGGGCGACACCGGCCAGATGCAGCTCGCTGACAAGGTGGGAGACCGGGGCAAGCACAGTCACGACCTCGCCCCGTTCGAGCGATCCGCGCTGCGCAAGCAGGCCAGAAATACTCCCCCGGCGCACCGGCTCAAGCACCAGGGTCGGCAGCTCGTCGCCGATGCCGACAACGTCGAGCAGACGTACGAGGTGCGGCGACTGGAGGCGACTAAGCGCTTCGAGTTCGCGCCCGACATCGTCTCGGTCGATACCCGCAGCAAACACCTTGAGCGCGACCGTGCCCGTCGAACCCGACGCAAGGTAAACATCCGCGCGCGAACCCGAACCGAGTCTTCGCAACAACCGGTAGCCGGCGAAGGAACTGCGCGGGCTTTCCGGCGGTTCCGCGGGCGAGGAGGCGCTCATTCGCCCATGATTGCAGGCGCGACTTTCCGCGGACCTCCCAGCACCACCAGCTGTGGACAACCGTGCCCCAGTTCATCGTGGGAACAGGAGGTCAGTTCCTGGGGCGAAAGCCCACAGCCACGCGCACGCAAAACACGCGGGACATGTCTAGACTCGAAAGGTGGTCGACATTGTCGTCACGGGGCTAAGCGCCAACTCCGTGCCGTATCTCGACGCCCTGGATTTTCAGCGGTCAATTCACGCTGATGTTGTCGCAGGGCGGGCGCCTGACACTGTCCTTCTTCTCGAGCACCCCGCCGTGTACACGGCCGGTAAACGCACCGAGGATTCCGAGAGGCCGACCGATGGCACCCCTGTCATCGATGTCGATCGCGGCGGAAAAATCACCTGGCATGGTCCCGGCCAGCTCGTCGCCTATCCGATAGTGCGCCTGCCGGATCCGATCGACGTGGTGGCCTATGTGCGGCGCCTCGAAGGCATCATGATCGCCGTGCTCGCAGAACTGGGAATCGATGCCGGTCGTTCGCCGGGCAACTCCGGCGTGTGGCTGCGGTCAGATGAGCTTCACCCGGGCGACAAGATCGGGGCCATCGGCATCCGCGTCGCCGAGGGCGTGACCATGCACGGCTTCGCGCTCAATTGCTCGAACTCGTTCGAGGCCTACGAGTCGATCATCGCCTGCGGTATCGCGGATGCGGGAGTCACGAGCATCTCGCGAGAGTTGGGGCGCACCGTTACTCCGGAGGACATCGTTCCCCTCGTGTCGGAGCAGCTCGCCTGGGCGCTGGACTTCGAGCGAGCGGAGGCCCGCGCATGACACACCCCACCGACGGCAGGAAGATGCTGCGCCTCGAGGTGCGCAACGCGCAAACCCCGATCGAACGAAAGCCCGCCTGGATCAAAACGACGGCCCGAATGGGTCCCGAATACCAGGAGCTGCAGGCGCTCGTGAAGGGCGAAGGACTGCACACCGTGTGCCAGGAAGCCGGATGCCCCAACATCTACGAATGCTGGGAAGACCGCGAGGCCACCTTCCTCATCGGAGGGTCGCAATGCACCAGGCGTTGTGACTTCTGCCAGATCGACACCGGCAAACCGGCGGACTACGACACCGACGAGCCTCGCCGGGTCGCCGAATCCGTAACCGCCATGCGACTGCGCTACGCCACGGTGACCGGCGTTGCGCGCGACGACCTGCCCGACGAGGGGGCCTGGCTGCACGCCGAGACCGTCCGTCAGATCCACCTGCAGAATCCCGGGACGGGTGTCGAGATCCTCGCGACCGACTTCTCCGGCAACCCCGACCTACTGCGTGTGGTCTTCGATTCCCGGCCGGAGGTCTTTGCCCACAACGTCGAGACGGTTCCCCGCATCTTCAAGCGCATTCGCCCCGCCTTCCGGTACGAGCGTTCCCTGGATGTCCTGACACAGGCACACACCTACGGACTCATCACCAAGTCCAATCTCATTCTGGGCATGGGCGAGGATCGGGCCGAGATCAGCCAGGCGCTGCACGACCTGCACGACGCCGGCACCGACATCATCACGGTCACGCAGTACCTGCGGCCCACGCCGCGCCACCTGCCGGTGGATCGGTGGGTACGCCCCGAGGAGTTCCTCGACATCAAGGCCGAGGCCGAACACATCGGCTTCCTCGGTGTGCTTGCGGGTCCGCTGGTTCGATCCAGTTACCGCGCCGGACGCCTCTGGGCCCAGTCGATGGTCGCAAAGGGCCGCTCGATCCCGAGCGGGCTGTCCGGTCTCGCTGACGCCAGTCTCGGGTTCGCGCAGGCCGTATCCTAGGTAAATGGCACGAGTAGAGAAGCCCGCAAAGAAGGCCAAGGAACCCAACCGCGTCAAGCAGATGTGGGACGTCTTCACGATGACCCGCAAGTACGACAACCGGGTGATCCCATACCTTTTGCTCGGGTTCATCCCGCCCATCGTGGCGGGGTTCCTGCTCGGGTTCCTGTTGCCGGGAAGTTCGTTGCTGACGAAGATCAGCTACCCGATCATCGGGGTGCTCGCCGGCCTGCTGCTCGTGCTGATCATCCTCGGCCGTCGCGCCGAGCGTGCGGCGTACTCACAAATCGAAGGCCAGGCCGGTGCGGTTGGTGCGGTGCTGAAGAACTCGGTGCGTCGCGGCTGGCAGACCAGCGAGATGCCGATCAACGTGAGCCCTCGCACCCAGGATGCGGTCTACCGCGCCGTGGGCCGTGGCGGCATCGCGCTGATCGGTGAGGGTCCAAAGTCGCGCACCCAGAGGATGCTCGAAGATGAACGACGCTCCGTGGCTCGCATCCTTCCCAACGTCCCCGTGACCTTTCTCTATGTCGGGCCCGACGCTGACTCGATTCCGCTCTACAAACTGGCCGGTCGGCTCCAGCGCATCAAGCCCGCGTTGCGCAAGGCGGAGGTTCTCGCGGTCGGCAACCGGCTCGCGTCCCTGAGCAAACCGCCCATCGGCATTCCCAAGGGGATGGACCCGAATCGGATGCGCGCGCAGCGTCCTCGCTAGCTAGCGCGCCGGGGGTGCGCTCCGCGGTGACGAAGACTGGCTCATCCGCGGTGACTACGACTGACACGTCGTCGTAACATGCCCGGTTTGTGACCTTCGTAGATTGAGCCCATCCGAAGCACACATTCGCGAAGCGAGAGCCTCGCGGTTAAGGGGCAAACATGAGTGGAAACAGGGTCAGACTCCAGGCGATCAGGGACGTCGAGGCCTATGTGCCTCCGGCCGTCTCGTTCTCGCTATCAGAGACTCCCGGCGAGATCTATGGGGCCAACGTCTTCAACAAAACCGTGATGCAAAAGCGGTTGCCGAAGTCCGTCTACAAGTCCGTGATCGCGACCATCGAGCGTGGTGAGACCCTCGACCCGCTTGTGGCCGACGCCGTCGCATCCGCCATGAAGGACTGGGCGCTCGAGAAAGGCGCGACCCACTACGCGCACGTGTTCTATCCGCTCACAGGACTCACTGCGGAAAAGCACGACAGCTTTCTCGAACCCGAGTCAGACGGCACAGCGCTCGCCGAATTCGCCGGCAAGACCCTCGTGCAGGGCGAACCCGACGCATCCAGTTTCCCCAACGGCGGCCTCCGCAACACCTTCGAGGCGCGCGGATACACCGGTTGGGATGTCACGAGCCCGGCCTACGTGCTCGAGAACCCGAACGGCAATACCCTGTGCATTCCCACGGTGTTCGTCTCCATGACCGGCGAGGCCCTGGACCACAAGACCCCGCTCCTTCGCTCACAGCAGGCGATGGGCGAGCAGGCCGAGAGAATCCTCACCCTGTTCGGTCACGAAAATCTGAACCACGTGGTCTCGTTCTGCGGGCCTGAGCAGGAATACTTTCTGGTCGACCGCCACTTCTTCCTCGCGCGCCCCGACCTGCTGAACGCGGGACGCACGCTCTTCGGTACCAAGCCCCCCAAAGGCCAGGAATTCGACGACCACTACTTCGGCGCCATCCCGGAACGTGTCCTCGGATTCATGATGGACACCGAACGAGAGCTGTTCAAGCTCGGAATCCCGGCGAAGACCCGGCACAACGAAGTTGCGCCTGGCCAGTTCGAGATCGCCCCCATGTTTGAGCGCAGCAACATCGCGTCCGATCACCAGCAGCTGCTCATGACGACGTTCAAGTCGATCGCGAAGAAACATGGCATGGAGATCCTCTTCCACGAGAAACCCTTCCAGGGAGTGAACGGGTCCGGCAAGCATGTCAACTTCTCACTCGGCAACAACGAGCTCGGCAGCCTGTTCGTCCCCGGAGACACCCCGCACGAGAACGCCCAGTTCCTGGTGTTCTGTGCCGCCACCATTCGCGCGGTGCACCTTTACGGCGGCCTGCTGCGAGCATCCGTCGCCTCCGCCTCGAACGACCACCGCCTTGGAGCGAACGAGGCACCGCCCGCGATCATCTCGATCTTCCTCGGCGACCAGCTGGCCGACATTTTCGACCAGATCGCCAAAGGGTCCCTGACCTCGTCCAAGGGCAAAGGCACCATGCACATCGGTGTCGACACCCTGCCGGTGTTGCCGACCGATCCCGGAGACCGCAACCGCACCAGCCCGTTCGCGTTCACCGGAAACCGTTTCGAATTCCGGGCGCCCGGTTCACTGCAGACCGTTGCAGCACCGATGGTCACCATCAACACGATCATGGCTGAATCGCTTGACTATTGCGCCAATGAACTCGAGGCGGCAGTCGCGGCGGGCACCGACTTCGATGAGGCCGTACAGGCCCTGTTGACGTCAATCATCACCGAGCACGGTGCGGTGGTATTCAACGGCGACGGGTACTCGGCGGCCTGGCCCATCGAAGCCGAAAAGCGGGGCCTCAAGAACCTGAAGACAACCCTCGACGCACTTCCGGAGCTGATAACGGACGAAGCCCTGGCCCTGTTCGAGAAGTACGGGGTCTTCAACCACCGCGAGATGCATAGCCGGTACGAGATCGGACTCGAGCAGTATGCCCTCACGATCGGTGTGGAGGCGCGACTCTCACTGGAGATCGGTTCGACGGTCATCCTTCCCGCAGCCGTGCGGTACCAGACGGAGCTTGCCGCCAACGCGGCGGCTCTAGCGGCCGCGGGTGTCACCGCGGACACCGAGTCACTCGAGGCCGTCAGTGCCCCTCTGGCTGAACTGCGAACGGCCCTTGCGGGGCTCAAGGCAGCCCTGGGCGCAGAGGTCGGGCACGACGCCCTTGCCGAAGGAGAGCACGCCCGCGATGCGCTCCTGCCGGCGATGGCCGCGGTGCGCTCGGCCGCGGACACCCTCGAAGAGATCGTGGCCGACGACCTGTGGCCGCTGCCCACCTACCAGGAGATGCTCTTCATCCTGTAGCCGGCGCGTGGCTGCACTATCGACGGACGAGCACCGTCCCGGCCCAGCGGTCGTGCAGCCCACGCTGGTCCTTGTCGTAGATGACGGCGGGGATGAACAGGCAGAGCAGCAGCGTGCGCACCAGCGGGCGCCACAGGCCCAGGTAACCAGGCACAACGGGAACGACCCGAAGTCCGAAAATCAGGTGACCGAGGCTCCCGTTCGCGACCAACAGGAAGAGCAGCTGCGTGACCGCGAAGATCGTGAGCGTTGCGAACCCGTTATTGTCCGGCCGAAAAAAAGCATAGGAGAGCAGATAGCTCAAACCCCAGTCCACCACGAGAGCGCCCAGCCTGCGCCCGAGCCGCCCGATCGAACGTGGCCCGGCGTCAGGTAATCCGAGGCGCTTCCCCGGCCAATCGGCTGACACCTGAGACGACGAAGACACCCTCCAATTCTACCGGGGTGCGCGTTCGTAACATCGTGGAAACAATTGCGTCACCATGGCGAAACTCCCTGCCCGTAGCCTTCACCTCAGGCTGCGACTGCAGTCTGCACATCTCAGCTCATCTGGAGTCGCCCCTATGTTCAAAGATTCCTCCGAAGTACTGAAGTTCATCAAGGACGAGGACGTCAAGTTCCTTGATATTCGCTTCACGGACCTCCCCGGCGTTCAGCAGCACTTCAACATTCCCGCTTCGACCGTCGACGAGGAGTTCTTCTCCGTCGGACAGCTCTTCGACGGATCATCCATTCGCGGCTTCGCTAACATCCACGAGTCAGACATGCAGCTGATTCCGGATGTGACGACCGCCTATGTCGACCCGTTCCGCGTCGAAAAGACGCTCATCGTGCTCTTCGACATCTACAACCCGCGCAACGGCGAGATCTACCACCGTGACCCGCGCCAGGTGGCCAAGAAGGCGGAGAAGTACCTCGCCTCGACCGGCATCGCCGACACGGCCTTCTTTGCGCCCGAGGCCGAGTTCTACATCTTCGACGACGTGCGTTACGACGTGAAGCAGAACACCAGCTTCTACGCCGTCGACTCCGACGAGGGGGCCTGGAACTCGGGTCGCGTCGAAGAGGGCGGTAACCTCGCCAACAAGACGCCATACAAGGGCGGCTACTTCCCGGTGAGCCCCGTCGACAAGCAGGCCGACCTGCGGGATGACATCAGCCTCAAGCTGATCGACGCGGGCCTCATCCTCGAGCGCGCACACCACGAGGTCGGTACCGGTGGACAGGCGGAGATCAACTACCGCTTCAACACCTTGGTCAACGCTGCCGACGACCTGCTGAAGTTCAAGTACATCGTCAAGAACACGGCGCTCGAGTGGGGCAAGGCGGCGACGTTCATGCCGAAGCCACTCTTCGGCGACAACGGCTCGGGCATGCACACCCACCAGTCGCTGTGGAACGGCGGATCGCCTCTGTTCTACGACGAGAGCGGGTACGGCGGGTTGTCCGACATCGCACGCTGGTACATCGGCGGCCTGCTCAAGCACGCACCGGCGGTACTGGCCTTCACCAACCCGACCCTGAACTCGTACCGTCGCCTCGTGCCCGGCTTCGAAGCTCCCGTCAACCTGGTGTACTCGGCCGGTAACCGCTCGGCGTCCATCCGCATCCCGATCACGGGAACAAACCCGAAGGCGAAGCGCATCGAGTTCCGCGCGCCGGATGCCTCGGGCAACCCGTACCTCGCGTTCGCCGCACAGCTGATGGCCGGCCTCGACGGCATCAAGAACAAGATCGAGCCGCACGAGCCAGTCGACAAGGACCTCTACGAGCTGCCGCCCGAGGAGGCCAAGAACATCCCGCAGGTTCCCGGCTCGCTCGCCGAGGTGCTCATCGCCCTCGAGAACGACCACGAGTTCCTCACCGCCGGCGGAGTGTTCACGCCCGACCTGATCGAGACCTGGATCGCGTACAAGCGCGAGAAGGAGATCATCCCGGCATCGCAGCGTCCGCACCCGTTCGAGTACGAGCTGTACTTCTCGGTCTAACGCGCATCACTGGAGGGCCGCATCCCGGATACGGGGTGCGGTCCTTCTGCGTTTCCGGATGCGCCTGCTCTCGCACCGCTCAGCCCAGCCCAGCCCAGCCCCGCGCAGCTCAGCTCAGCTCAGTTCAGCTCGGCTCAGCT
>Ga0302202_10001309_pt1 | contig 30762 bp, 19 predicted proteins | sample II_Bog_N3_3_FD_194579 | JGI IMG/M metagenome (GOLD analysis project Ga0302202, IMG submission 194579) | Peat permafrost microbial communities from Stordalen Mire near Abisko, Sweden - II_Bog_N3_3 | ecosystem: Environmental > Terrestrial > Soil > Wetlands > Peat | place: Sweden: Abisko...
CGTCTAGCAGCAACCAGTCTACTCGGGCTCGAAGGAGCCGGCGCTGTCATGTAATCAACCTCCCGGTCGGCTGTAGCGTGGACCTCCCGGTCCACGCTCTACGCCGCGCCAATCGAAGAATTGCTATTTAAGTATGCTGAGCGCCGCGGCCCCCAATGCGAATTGCGAGAACATGTTGGACCAGTCCAGCACGCCGCGCACTGCGGACGGCTTGAAGGTCTTGTCCGGAACCACGATCGTATCCCCCGGGTTCATGCGCAGGTTATTGAACTCGTTGCCCCACAGGCCCTTGTCCATCTCGCGGCTTATCACGTCTCCGCTGGCCCGGATAATGAACTCGTGCTTCCGGTCGGCGTCTCTGTTCGGTCCACCGGCAAGTTGAAGATACATCCCCGCGCGTCGCCCCTGCGCATACAGAAAGGAGTTCTGATCGTAGACCGCGCCCACCACATTCACGCTGGCCGGGGTGGATGGAACCACAAAGCGATCCCCGTTCTCCATTGCAATATCGGGAATGCTGCCGGTGTCGCTGGTTGCGGCCTTGAATTCCAGTACGATGCGGCCGGTGGCGCGGATTTGCCGCAGGCGTGCCAGAAGCTCTCGCTCGCTGCTCTGGGCCGCGGTCCCGCTGGCCAGATCCTGCGCCGTGGACGCCGGTGCAGCAGCCATCGCCAGGTTGCTGCGCTGAATGCTCATGTCGAGAGACTGAACGTACTCGTCGATCCGGAGCTGCTGCACGGCGCGCGTCGATTCGCGGGTAAATTCCGAGGCGTAGAGGTATGCGCTCGGCGTCAGACCCCCGGCCCGCTCCACCAGATGGCGCAGGGTTTCGCCAGGTTGGGCTGTGTACACGCCGGCGTGTGCGAACTCGCCCTCAAGCCTGACCAGCTTGGTCTGGTCGGCAATCGGAATGCGGATGTCTGCTTCCGAGAAGATCGAGACGACGTCACCGGCTTGCAGTTCGAGATCCTGCGAAGCATCATGCTGCAGCACGAGTTTCCCCAGGTCGAACGGAATCAGGGTGGTCTTCAGGGTCTCCGGGTCGAGCCGCTCCACGAGGGCAAAATTCCAGTCGATTTCGGGAGCAAGAATCTTGACCTCTGTCCGCTGCGACGGGGGAAGTGCTCTGCCGATCAGGGGGGTCTGTTGAGCTGCCAGGGAAGAGCTGCCCGCGCGCTGTTGCGCACCCAGATTCTGGCCCTGTTGGAATCCAGACTGATCCTGCTGCATTCCCGACTGGTTCTGCTGGTACCCCGACTGGTCCTGTTGCTGTCCCGGCTGGTCCTGCTGCATTCCAGCCTGATTTGTCCCGTTGGTGTTGTCTTGCGGCGGAGGCTTCAATGTGAAAGAGTTGTTCTCCGCAGGCTGGCGCATATTGGCGAAGCCCGGCGTCGGCTCGTACTCCGGAATCGGCAGCCCCAACTGGGATCGCTTCCACCAGTAATTCCGCGTGATGAGCGACTCCCGGTCCGGAATCAGTTCGCTGATGTGCATCCCGGGGTGCCATGCAAAGCGGCCCGGGTTGGTGGTGTTGCCCCTCAGGGTAACCGTCTTCCGATACGCGGGCGCGATCGAGAAAACATGTATCAGGTCGCCCTCCATCAGCGGAGTTGCCAGCCCGCTCGCATCGTAGGCCACTTCCATCGCGTGTCGGTCGCGGTGCTCCTCAATGCGCTCGATCGAGACGCGCGCCTCGGCTGCAATCGCAGAAACCCCTCCGGCATCGGCGATCAGGCTTGCCAGCGTTTCGTTCGCTCGTAATTCGTAAATGGCGGGAACGCGCACGCTGCCGGTCACCGCCACCTGGGCGCCAGCCGGGGGAATGAAGATCACATCTCCCGATTGCAGCTTCACGTCTTTCGACTTGTCCCCGTTCGTCAACAGGTTATAAAGATCGAAGTCCGTGACCACCGCACTGCCGCGGCGCAGTTCGATGTGGCGCATCGAACCTTGCAGCGAAGGCCCGCCGCTGGCAAACAGGGCGTCCACCAGCGTGCTCAGCGAACTCACCGTATAAACGCCCGGACGCCGCGCCTGTCCGGACACGTACACCTGCACGGCGCGGATCTGGCCCACGTCCGCAGTTAGATCGAAATTGCGGTAGACGCGCCCGACTGCGCTGCGAAGATGTGAATCCAGTTCCGAAAATGCCAGGCCCGCAACATGCACCGGTCCTACCTGGGGAAGATAGATATCTCCGGAGCGGTCCACGCGCAGATTCTGCTGAAAGCTCACCTGCCCCCAGACACGAATGCGTAACTCGTCGCCTGGCCCGATCACGTAATCGGGCGGCACCGGACTCATGTCCAGCGGCGCAAAGGTAGACGGTACGCGGCGAAACAGGCTCGCTCCGTAAATGGGCAACACCTGGCCGTTCGTGGACGCGACAAACTTCTGGAATTCGGTCAGAGGCTCTGGCGGTGTTCTAACTTCCTGGGACTGATTCCGCCCGGACGGCTGCCGGGACAGATTCTCAGTGTCCGAATAATTGTTATTTGGGCTTTGAGACTGAGTACCCCGTTCCTCCGGCGTCGCGGAACGTGTTTGCTGCTCGAGCAGCGGGCTGGTTTCTTCCTGAGTCTGCCCCGAACACTGGGGTGTATTCGCCAGCTGTGAGTCAGTGCAATCCGGGGTGCCGCTCGTCGTCGGCTGCTGCGCGTGCAGCGTCGCCGTAAGCCAGATGATGAGCAGAAAGAGTAACCCAAACTGCTGAATCATACCGACGCGCAATGCGGGCAGCCCGAAGGCAAAACAAGAACTGCAGCTTCTAGTATCCATGCTATACTGTGCCATTTTCATACATCCACGAGTCTAGCACGGTCCACGATCTCTCCCGTGCTCCCGTTCGCTCTGCAGTCAGGAATACATTGAAGCGGGGTAGCTGCCTTAGTACAGTGCCCACTACAGGTTGTGTTTTGCGATCAAGTCGCTGGATCGCGACGGCCTGTAACGAGTTGGTGGGGTGACTACGGCATTTTGCAGTAGTCGCAGAAAGAGCAAGCCGCGACGGCGTGAGTGGCGGCGATTGAAGCGAAAAGCGAATTCATTCAGATAGGCATCCAAATGCGCGGCTGTAACCGACCCCTGATGCGTGCCCAGCAGCCAGCGTTTGAGCAGTGCGGCAACGCGATGCACGCCGGGCATGGAAACATGCGCTGGATCGCCGCTGCTGGAAATGTTCGTCACCCGGTGCCTGTATCCCTGCGCTGAAAGGCCGTTATAGCCTTTCCAACCGTCAGTGTGAACCTCTGAGCCGGACTCAATCGCCGCCGAGACAAATGGAACCAGACTGGCGCCGGAAACGTCGTCGACACGTTGCATGCGGACGCGGCCAAACCCCTTTGGCGACAGCACTTCGATAGCGATTACCACAATGAACTTGGTCTCCGTGCCACGCCCGCGAACGCCCTGCTCAATGCCGCCCACATAGGTCTCATCCACCTCGACCGAGCCATCAAGTCGATCCCGCCCAGGCCGCACCATGGCCGTGCGCAACTTTTGCAAGACGGTCCAGGCGGTTTGATAACTGCCCAGTCCCAATAAGCGCTGGAGGCCAAGCGCGCTAACTCCATGCTTCTGATTGGTCATGTACCAGGCCGCGGCGAACCATTCCTGAAGCGAAATCCGGCTGCGATCAAAGATGGTTCCCGCCGTAACCGATACTTTGCGGCCGCAGCCCGAGCAAGCCCAGCGCCCATCTGCCGTCCGCCAACCCATTGCGCCTTCGCAATTCGGACAGCGCACCCCAGTTGGCCATCGCAACCGCTCAAGATACGCGGCGCAGGCCTGCTCATCGGCAAACCAGGAATGAAACTCCTGCCACGTTCCCGGATAAGGCGGGTAAATTTCCGAAGTCGGAGGATCAGTGACCACTATATGTAGAGTCTACTGTACTCAGGCAGCTACCCCGCTACATTGAATTGCTTTGCGTTCCCCTGTTTACTGGTAAGGAAGGGTCTCAAAAAAGGCCAAAGAATCCCGGCAGCGAACAACTGCGGATGAGGAAGCGATTTTGGATGAGGCAAAGCGGCTTGCGCGCACGGAAATGACCGGAGACCCCGACCTGGCAGAGCCGCGCGTGAGCAGCGGTGCGTCCCACGCATGGCGCGCGCTGCGCCATCGTAACTTCCGGCTCTTCTTCGGCGGACAAAGCATTTCGCTGATCGGCACGTGGATGACCCGCGTGGCCACCGGCTGGCTGGTCTATCGGCTCACCGGATCGGCGCTGTTACTGGGCACCATCAGCTTTGCCGGCCAGATTCCCACCTTTCTGCTGGCGCCTTTTGCCGGCGTGTGGGTGGACCGGCTCGACCGCCGCCAGGTTCTGGTGTGGACCCAGGCGCTGTCCATGGTGCAGTCGCTGGCCCTGGCAGCGATGACGCTTTCAGGCCGCATCACCATTCCCTGGCTGCTCGCGCTCAACGCCATGCAGGGCGTCATCAATGCCTTCGACATGCCCGGCCGCCAGTCCTTCATGGTCAAGATGGTGGACGACCGGCGCGACCTGCAAAACGCCATCGCCATCAACTCTTCGATGGTGAACATGGCGCGCCTGGTGGGCCCGTCACTGGCCGGCATGTTGATCGCCGTCTCCAGCGAAGGCTGGTGCTTTCTCATCGATGGCATCAGCTATATAGCGGTGATCGCGTCGCTGCTCATGATGCGCCTCCATGAGCCCGTGGTGAAGCGGCTGGCCACTTCCACGCTGCACGAATTGAAGGAGGGCTGGACCTACGTCTCCGGGTTCCTGCCCATCCGCACCATCCTTCTGCTGTTTGCCGCGATCAGCCTCATGGGCATGCCGTTCGTTGTGCTGATGCCGATCTTCGCGGCCAGGGTCTTGCACGGCGGGCCGCATACGCTGGGATTCCTCATGGGCTCCATGGGCCTCGGCGCATTGATTTCAGCCCTGTCCCTTGCCGCGCGCAGAAGCGTGGTGGGACTGGTGCGCATCATCCCCATCGCCGCGGCGGTCTTCGGCGCGGGCCTGATCGGCTTCGGACTGTCGCACGTCTTCTGGCTTTCCATGCTGATGGTGATGATCGCCGGCATGGGCATGATGCAGGGCATGGCGGCCAGCAACACCGTCATCCAGACCATCGTGAGCGAAGACAAGCGCGGGCGCGTAATGAGCTACTACACCATGGCCTTCGTGGGCATGTCGCCCTTCGGCAGCCTGCTGGCGGGAAGCCTGGCCCACGCCATCGGCGCGCCCCGTACCGTGATCGTCAGCGGCAGCGTCGTGCTCATGGGCGCAGTGTGGTTTGCCACCCGCCTGCCCGCTCTGCGCCGCACCATTCGGCCCATCTATCAGGAAATGGGCATCCTTCCCGCAGAGGAAGAATGCCCACAGTAAGCAAATCAGCGTGTCTTTAAAGCAGTAAGCAAATCAGTGTGTCTTCAAAATTGATATTAAAAAATGAACTGTCATCCTGAGCGCAGTTGGTCGCGCTCTTTTGGGCCAACGAAGTCAAAGGACCTGCTTTTGCTTCTTCCCCTTCTCCGTTGCAACTCAATAGGGTCAGATCCATAGGCAATTACTTCTTCTTCGCCTTCGTCTTCGCGCTCTTCGCCTTCGCAGGCTTGGCCGCCTTCTTCCCTGCGTGCTTCACAGCGGGCGTCTTCGCAGCGTTCAACGCCGCACGGTTCTTCTCGATGAGCGCGTAGCGCTGTTCCACGCAGGCACGGCTGCGCAATGGATCGGCCGGCGTGTTCATCACGTAATCCAGCAGCCGGTCGACCGTGCTGGTGGCCACATGCAACCGCGTGTCTGAAGATGCGTAGTAGATAAAAACTTCGCCGTTCGCGCGCTCGATCCAGCCGTTGCTGAAGACCACGTTCGAAACATCGCCCACGCGCTCGCCGCCCAGCGGTCCAAGGAAGTAACCCGCCGGCTTGTAAGTAATCACCCACGGCCGCTCCAACTCCGCGAGAAACAGATAGAGCACATAGCGCAGTCCGGCCGCGGTGTTGCGCACGCCATGCGCCAGGTGCAGCCAGCCGTGCCTGGTCTTGATGGGCGCGGGGCCGAGGCCGTTCTTGACCTCCTGAATGGTGTGATACTCGCGGTCGTCCATGATGATTTCTTCATCGATGACGGCATTCTCGATGTTCTTGGCGAGTCCCCAGCCGATCCCTCCGCCCTTGCCAGCTTGAATGAAATCGTCCTGCGGGCGCGTATAGAAGGCGTATTTGCCATCGACAAACTCCGGGTGCAGAACCACGTTGCGCTGCTGCGGAGATTTGGATTTCAGATCCGCCAGCCGCTCCCACACCTTCAGGTCGCGGGTGCGCGCAATGCCGCACTGCGCCACGGCGGAAGAGGTGTCCCACGTGGGCGCTTGCGGGTCCTTGCGCTCCGTGCAGAAGAGGCCGTAGATCCAGCCGTCCTCGTGCTTCACCACGCGCATGTCGTAGACATTCGTATCGGGCTCGGCGGTCTCGGGCATCAGGATCGGAAATTCGCGAAAGCGGAAGTTGTCGATGCCGTTGTCGCTCTCCGCCACCGCAAAAAACGACTTGCGGTCCGCGCCCTCAACGCGCGCCACAACGAGAAACTTGTTCTGATAAAGAATGGCGCCGGCATTGAAAGCGGCGTTAATGCCCATGCGCTCTAGCAGAAATGGATTGGTCTTGCGGTCCAGGTCGTAGCGCCACGTGACCGGCGCGTGCGCCGCGGTCAGAACCGGAAACTCGTAGCGGTCGAAAACGCCGTTGCCGCCATGCGACTTCTGATTGCGAAGCTTCAGCAGCTTCTCCTGCTGCTTGAGCAGAACATCGACACTCTTCTTGAATGCTGCCTGATTCATGCGGACTCTCCTGAACTTCTTGTTCCTTCTTGCATGGCTCCGACGGAGTCCAGCCGATCCATCACTTCAAAACATAAGCGGCTGTTGTGGTAAGGGCACTTCCACGGACCGACCTTGTCCTGCCTGTTGTCCGGCACTCCGTCTTTCGATACCAGCCAGAACCATTCCCCATCGCGGTGATCCACAATATATTTCTCAATGAAGGCCCAGCTTCGTTCCGAAGCGTCCAGGAAGCGCTCCTCGCCAGAAAGCTGATACGCATTCAGGAAACCGACCACGGCTTCCGCTTGCGGCCACCAGTGCTTGTCGGTGTCGATGATTCCCACTGGATCAGCTTCGTAGAGCAACCCGCCATCAGCATCGATTCCCTGCTCCAGAGCCGCCTCGGCCATTGTAATCGCGGTCTCACTCACCTGCTTCAGAAGCGCCGCATCGCCCAGAATCTCCGCGGCCTCCACCAGCAGCCAGCTTCCCTCGATGTCGTGACCAAAGGAGATTTTGTTGGAGCGCGGCTGCCACTTCTCATCGAAAAAAAGAATGAAGTGGTGCGTGACCGGATCGATAATGTGATCCACGAAAATCTCGATCAGTTCCCTCAGGCGCAGCCGCACCGTCGCATCCTCCTGAACGCCGAGCAGTGTGGCGTAGGCCTCCAGCAAATGAAGGTGCGTGTTCATGGACTTCTTCTCGTCCATGTCCACTTCGCTCAGCCGCTGGTCCTGGGCCAGCGTCCAATCCCGCTCGTAGGTCTCGAAGTAACCGCCGTGCGCCGCATCGTGGCCCGAAGACTCAATCTTCTCCACCATGCGCATCGCCTTCGCCAGTGCATCGGCGTCGCCCGTCGCGTGGAAGTACTCGGCCAGCGAATAGACCGTGAACGCCTGGGCATAGATGCGCTTTTTCGTATCGTGCGGGCGGCCTTCCACGTCGAGCATCCAGTAGACGCCGCCAAACTCCTGGTCCCAGAAAAAGCGGGTCAGATATTCGTAAGCGCGCTCGGCAGTAGCCAGATATACCGGATCGCGATACGCTCGATATGCGCGGGAAAAAGTCCACAGAATCCGCGCATTCAGGATGATTCCCTTATCGGCTTTCGGGTCGATGGTCAGGTCGTTGGCGATCTGTCCGCGAAAGCCGCCATGCTCTTCGTCAATGGTGTACTTGAGCCAGAAAGGCAGAATGTCGGAGAGCAACTCCGACTCCACTTGCTGCCGTAAGTCCCTCACCCGGATTCCTCCTCGAAAAACTCCACGGCAGCATTTGTCGTCTGCCGCGCTTCGATCAATCCTGCGCCAGAATCGCGTCGATCCACGCCAACTCCTCGGCCGAGAACGCAAGATTGTTCAGCGCGGCCACGTTCTGTTCGATCTGCTCCACGCGGCTGGCTCCGATCAGCGCCGAAGTCATGCGGCCATCGCGCAGCACCCAGGCCAGCGCCATCTGCGCCAATGATTGTTCGCGCTCGGCGGCGATTTCATTCAGTGCGCGAATCTGCCGAAGGCGATGCTCGTCAATGTCGTTCTTCTTGAGAAAGCTGTAGGGCTTCGAAGCGCGCGAACCCTCGGGAATGCCTTTCAAATAGCGGTCGGTCAAAAGACCCTGCGCCAGCGGACAGAACGCGATGCCGCCCACGCCCTCAGTGCCCAGCACATCCAGCAGGCCGCCCTCGATAGTGCGCTCGAACATCGAGTACTTGGGCTGATGGATCAGGCACGGCGTGCCCAGCGCATGCAGAACCTTGACCGCTTTTGCAGTCTGCTCCGGGTTGTAGCTGGAGATGCCGGCATAGAGAGCCTTGCCGGAACGCACCGCCTGGTCCAGCGCCGACATGGTTTCCTCAATCGGCGTCTCGGGATCGGGCCGATGCGAGTAGAAAATGTCCACGTACTCCAGCCCCATTCTCTTCAGGCTCTGGTCCAGGCTGGCCAGCAGATATTTGCGCGAACCCAGGTCGCCATAGGGGCCGGGCCACATATCCCATCCCGCTTTGGTGCTGATAATCAACTCATCGCGATACGCCGCGAAGTCCTGCCGCAGGATCTGGCCAAAGTTCGACTCGGCGCTGCCCGGCGGCGGTCCATAGTTGTTGGCTAGGTCGAAATGCGTAATGCCAAGATCGAAGGCGCGACGCAGCATCGCACGGCAATTTTCCAAAACATCCACGCCGCCGAAGTTATGCCACAAGCCTAGCGAGATAGCGGGCAAGCGCACGCCGCTCCTGCCCGCCCGTCGATAGATCATCGCGTCGTAACGCTTCTCATTTGCAACGTACAAAATGTTTCTCCTTGTTCACAGTGAAGACGGCGAATCTTTCTAGCTCAGAATCCCCTTCACCGAAACTTCCTTGCGCTCATCCGTCGGAGGCGTCACGACGTTGCCCTCAATCGCCGCGCCATCCACGATCAATTCAATGCGGTTGCCCTCGCCCCGGCGCTCGATGGAAATGTTGTAGACCACGCCGCGGAAGGTGCGGGTTGCGGTAAAGCCCGGCCAGTTCTTCGGAATCACCGGAGCAATCTCCAATCCGTCCAGCGTGGTGCGCACGCCCAGAATCCACTGCACAATGGCGTAGTAATTCCACGCCGCGGTGCCGGTGAGCCAGGAATTTTTCGCCTCGCCGAAGCTGGGCGCGTCCTTGCCCGCAATCATCTGCGCGTACACGTACGGCTCGCAGCGATGTAGGTCGCCAATCTCTTCGCGCGCCGAGGGATTGATGCGGCTGTAGTAGTCGTGCGCCAGGTCGCCGTGGCCCAGCCGCGTCTCGCCGATCATCACCCACGGATTCACGTGGCAGAAGATGCCCGCGTTCTCCTTATATCCCGGCGGATAAGAAGAAATCTCTCCCAGGTTCAGGTAGTAGTGCAAGTATGCCGGCTGCTGCACCACGAGCCCGTGTTGGGTGGCCAGGTACTTGCCTGTATTCGCCATCGCGCTGGCGGCCTTGCCGTCGTCCAGTCCAATGCCGGCCAGCACGCAAAAGCCATTCGACTCGATGAAAATCTTGCCCTCTTCGCACTCCTTCGAGCCGATCTTGGCGCCGAAATCGTCATAAGCTCTCAGGAACCACTCGCCATCCCATCCATGCTCCAGAATCACCTTCTCCATCTTCGCGACTTCCGCAAGATAGGAAGAGGCTTCCTTGCCCAGTCCGCGACGGTTCGCAATATCCGCCAGTTCGCGCCCGGCAAAAACAAACAGCCCGGCGATGAAGACGGACTCGGCCACCTTGCCGTCCTTATTAGTGGTGGTCTGGAAGCTCTGCCCCGGCGTATCGGAGAAGCAATTCAGATTCAGGCAGTCGTTCCAGTCGGCGCGCCCGATCAGCGGCAAACCATGCGGCCCAAGCCGCTCCAGCGTGTAGCGGAAGCTGCGCCGCAGGTGCTCGTAGAGCGGAACCTCGGAACCAGCCTCATTGTCAAAGGGCACCGGCTCGTCCAGAATGCTCCAGTCCCCCGTCTCCTTGATGTAAGCGGAGACGCCCACGATCAGCCAGTGCGGATCGTCGTTGAAGCCGCCGCCGATGTCGTTGTTGCCGCGCTTGGTCAGCGGCTGATACTGGTGATAAGCGCCGCCGGACTGCAATTGCGTCGAGGCAAGGTCCAGAATGCGCTCCCGTGCCCTCGCCGGAACCATGTGTACAAAGCCCAGCAGGTCCTGGTTGGAGTCGCGGAAGCCCAGCCCGCGTCCAATCCCCGATTCATAGAACGATGCCGAGCGCGACATGTTGAACGTCGCCATGCACTGGTACGCGTTCCATATATTGACCATACGGTTGGTGTGAACGTCGGGCGTGTTCACCTGGAAAACACTGAGCGTCTTCTCCCAGTACTGGCGCAGGCGTTCGAAGGCCGCATCGGCCTCTGCAGCATTCAGGTATTTCGCAATCACCGGCTTGACCGTGGTCTTGTTGATGATCTGCGAACCTGGCGGGTCGAACTTCTGGTCCACGGGATTCTCATGATAGCCAAGAACAAAAACAATCTGCCGCGTCTCGCCGGGAGCCAGGTCGAGCTTCACCTGGTGAGCCCCCATGGGCGACCAGCCGTGCGCAATGGAGTTGGTCAGTTGGCCGGCCTCAACGGCAGCGGGCTTGTCCCAGCCGCGATACGGTCCAAGAAACGCCTCGCGCTGTGTATCGAAGCCTGCGCCCGGCTCCGAGCACGCAAAGTAGGCAAAGTGGTTGCGGCGCTCGCGGTATTCCGTCTTGTGATAGATGACGCCCGGTTCCACTTCCACCTGCCCGGTATTGAAGTTGCGCTGGAAGTTGGTGGCGTCGTCCTGTGCATCCCACAAGCAAAATTCAATCGATGCGAAAGCTGAAATCTGCGCCCGCGTCGCGCGCCGGTTGGTCACCGTGAGCTGCCAGATCTCCAGGTTCTCGTCCAGCGGCACAAAATAACGCGTGCTGGCCTCGATGCCGCTATACGACGAGCCAATCGTGGTGTACCCCATGCCGTGACGGCAGGAGTAGTCCTTCAACTCGTGGCGCGTAGGCTGCCACGACGGCGACCAGAACTCCTTCGATTCATCGTCCCGCAGATACACATAGCGCCCGCCCGAATCCATCGGCACGTTGTTGTAGCGGTAGCGGGTCAGGCGGCGCAGGCGCGCATCGCGATAGAACGAGTAGCCTCCGGCAGTGTTCGAAATAATGCCGAAATAAGCTTGGCAGCCGAGATAGTTGATCCAGGGCAACGGTGTATCTGGCTGTGTTATCACATACTCGCGGTTTCGGTCGTCGAAATAGCCATACTTCACTGTCGGTTCTCCCTTGGAAGTCTCTGTCTGCCGCCTGCCGAGGTTTGGCCGCTAAATATCGGTCAAACGTTTTTCCAGAGCGATTTGGATTACTTTGGAAAGTGAAACGCGATTATACTTGACGCGGCGCGCAAGGGAAAAACATTTGCGCCGGAAAAGAAAGGCGCCTTTTGAGGATGTGCCCTGGGTCGTTGCCAGGACTTGGAGGGTTGTGAGAGGATTTCCCGACTCACCACCTGCCCTTCGTACTTCCGCGAGGCGAAACCCGAACATGGCTTGTACTTTGCTCCTTCCACCCTTGAGTTCGCGATCCGGCCGGGAATGGCTGCTGTTGCTGGCGCTGGCTGCTCTTTTATTTTCCCCTCTCTTTCAGGCCCGCGCCTCGGATAGCGGCGCAGCCGGAACCGCCGGCCTGGCCATCAAGGTGGACCAGGTGGGCTATCCGGTCGACGGCCCCAAGGTCGCCCTGGTCGACGCCTCCGCTCAGGCCTTTGTCCTCAAGCGCTCCAGCGATGGCGTGGTGGTTTTCCATGGCAGGCTGACCCCAGCCGAACTCGATGCGAACTCCGGAGACAAGGTGCAGGCCGCGGACTTCTCCAGCTTCCGCCAGCCGGGCAAGTACTACCTCGAGGTCCCCGGCGTGGGGCGCAGTTGGAACTTCGAAGTGGCCAAAAATGTCTACCAGCGCGCCTACTCTCTCGCCATGCTCGGCTTCTACGGCCAACGTTGCGGCACCGCCGTGGACTTGGGGCCGGAGTTTCCCGGCTATTCGCACCCCGCCTGCCACCAACATGGCGAATTCCACTCGAGTTCCGGAGCCAAGGGAGAGCGCGACAACGTGGGCGGCTGGCACGACGCCGGCGATTACGGTCGCTACATGGTCAATTCCGGCGTCAGCACCGGGACCCTGCTGTGGGCGTGGGAGCTCTTCGGCCAGAAGCTTAAAGGCATTTCTCTCCACATCCCTGAGACGGGCAACGGGACGCCGGACATCCTGAACGAAGCGCGCTGGAATCTCGACTGGATGCTCAAAATGCAGGACGACGACGGCGGCGCCTGGCACAAGCAGACCAGCGAGCATTTCTCCGGCTTTGTCGCTCCCCAGGACGACACCCTGCCCAGCGAAGTGATCGGAACCGGCTCGGCGCCGTTCAAAAGCACCTGCGCCACCGCCGATCTGGCGGCCGTGGGCGCGATCGCCGCGCGTGTCTACAAGCCCTTCGATCCAAAGTTTGCCGAGCAGGCTCTCCAAGCTGCGCGCAAGGCGTGGGCTTGGGCGGAAAAGAATCCCGACGTCACCTTCAAGAATCCCGCAGGCGTCAGCACCGGCGAGTACGGCGACTCCAACTGCAAGGACGAGCGCCTGTGGGCCGCCGCCGAACTCTGGCGCACCACCGGTGAAGCGCCCTTCGACCAGTTCTTCCTTCAGAACTACGCGGAGTTTCTCCCCGGCCTGGATGCGCCGCCGCTCGAGAACTGGAACGCCATGGCCCCGATGGCCCTGCGGACCTATGTGTTGGCAAAGCGCAAGGGGGCGGACGCAAAAGCTGTCCAGGCCATTCGCGCGCATACCCTGGCTTCGGCGCGAGCCATTGTGGAGCGAACCCGCACCAATCCCTACCGCGTAAGTATGCAGGCAAAGGACTATGTCTGGGGCTCGAATGGCGTTGCGGCCTCCTACGGCATGGACCTTCTGGTCGCCAACGCGCTCCATCCCGACAAGAGTTTTGTCGATGCGTCGCGCGACAATCTCCACTATCTATTGGGGCGCAACACATTCTCGCTCTCCTGGGTCACGCAGTTGGGCGAACACCCGTTCCAGCACCCGCACCACCGGCCCTCGGGCTCAGGCAACCAGAGCGCCCCGTGGCCCGGCCTGCTTTCCGGCGGTCCCAACGCGGGCCGTCAGGATGACGTACTGGTAACGCTGCCCAAGGATCTGCCGCCCGCCAAAGTCTACGCAGACCAGTTGGCCTCCTACGCAAGCAACGAGATAGCCATCAACTGGCAGGCATCGCTGGTGTTTCTATTGGCTGGACAACTGCAGTAACTGTTCCAGTCCTACAGTTGCTGATCTGAAGTTCCGGTGCTGACCTGAAGTCCGGTGCTGATCGAAAGTTCCGGAGGGAGCAGGGGGCTTCAGCCCCCTGAAGGAAAGCGAACGTGAAGGGCCTTTAGGCCCGGGCCGTTTCTTCTCTTCCCGGTTTTGAAGGAAATACAACTGTAGTTCTGCAGTCGCAGTACAAAAGCTGGACCGTTTTGACTTATGGGGCGAAGGCCGGAGCGCACTGCACCTCACTCCGCTTTGCAACGCGGTTATACACCCGGCCTTCTTCGGCCAAAGAGCGGAACCTGAGTCTTCCGCGCAGCGCGGGGCAACCACTCCGCCCGCAAAAATCGAAAGGCACTTATGCTTCTTCTTCACCCACTCGATATCGTCATCATCGTTGCTTATCTACTGAGCACGGTGTTCATCGGCTACTGGGTTTCGCACCGCGCCTCGCAAAGCATGCAGAACTACTTCCTGGGCGGCAACAAGATGCCCTGGTATGTGCTCGGCATCTCCAACGCCTCCGGGATGTTCGACATCAGCGGCACCATGCTGCTGGTCTACTGGATGTTCATCTACGGCCTCAAAAGTGTGTGGATTCCCTGGCTGTGGCCCACCTTCAACCAGATCTTCCTCATGGTCTACCTCTCCTCCTGGCTGCGCCGCTCCAAGGTCATGACCGGCGCGGAGTGGATCAAGACCCGCTTCGGCACCGGCCGCGGCGCGCAACTCTCGCACATGATCGTGGTGCTCTACGCCTTCGTCAGCATCATCGGATTCTTTACCTATGGCTTCAAAGGCATCGGCAAATTCGCCGCCACCTTCCTGCCCTGGCACCTGTCGCCCAATGAGTACGCGCTCATCCTCATCGCCATCACCGCCATCTACGTCATCAAGGGCGGCATGATCAGCGTGGTCATTACCGAAGTTGTCCAGTTCTTCATCCTGGCCATTGCCTCCTTCGCCGTGGGCATCATCGCCATGGTTAAGGTCGCTCCCGGCACCCTGCAGAAAATGGTGCCCGCGGGCTGGGACAACCTCTTCTTCGGCTGGAATCTGAATCTCGACTGGTCCACGCTGCTGCCCGCGGCCAGCGCCAAGATCGCCGCCGACGGCTACGGCCTCTTCGGCTTCTTCGTCATGATGCTGCTCTTCAAGGGCGTGCTCATTTCCGCCGCCGGTCCGGCGCCCAACTACGACATGCAGCGAGTCCTCTCCTCAAAAAACCCGCGCGAAGCCTCCATGATGAGCGCCTGGGTCAACATCGTCCTCACCCCTCCCCGCTACTTCCTCATCATCGGCCTCACCGTTCTGGCCGCCGTGTTTTTCAATAGCAACATCAAGGCCATGGGTCCCAACATGGACTTCGAACTGATCCTTCCCATGGCCCTCGGACGCTTTGTTCCCGTCGGCCTGCTGGGCTTTCTCATCGCCGGACTTCTTGCCGCTTTCATGTCCAACTTCGCGGCCACCGTCAACGCCGCACCGCCCTACTTCGTCAACGACATCTACAAGCGCTTCATCAACCCCAACGCCAAGCCCAAAACTTACGTTCGCCTCGCCTATCTCAGCTCTTTTGTGGTCGTGGTCATCGGCATCCTCATCGGCTGGAATGTCACTTCGGTCAACTCCGTGGTGTTGTGGATCGTCTCCGGCCTCTGGGGCGGCTACACCGCTTCCAATGTCTTGAAATGGTACTGGTGGCGCTTCAACGGCTATGGCTACTTCTGGGGCATGATTACCGGCATCACCGCCGCCCTGGTGCTGGCCTTTCCCGGCTTGCTGGGCAATGTGCCTGCGGTTAAAAACTTCCTGGCCGTCCATCCCGTCAATCTAGATGTCACCCTTGTCTTCCCGCTGGTGCTCGGCATCTCGCTGGTCGGCTGCCTGCTCGGAACCCTGCTCACCAAGGCGGAAGACGACGCCATCCTCATGGACTTCTATCGCCGCGTGCGGCCATGGGGCTTCTGGGGACCGATTCTCAAGAAGGTTCTCGCCGAGGACCCGGGCTTCAAGCGCAACCAGGACTTCGTGCGCGACATGTTCAATATCGTGGTTGGCATCGTATGGCAAATCAGCCTCGTGGCGCTGCCGCTCTACATCGTGATCCAGGAGTACCAGCGCGCCGCCCTCACCCTGGCCGTCACTCTGGGCACCTCCGCCATTCTCAAGTTCACCTGGTACAACCACCTGGAAGAACGCGAAGTCGAAACCGACCTGGAGGCCGCCAAAGACTAGGTCTCTGACCGTTTGAATTTGTACCAACGATGGGTGCCCCAGGTCCCGATTTTGGGACCTGGGAAAGCACGAACCATGGCTACGAAATGGTGTTGTCAGAAATCTGGCAACGCAAGCTTCGGCATTTCGACCCGGAAAGGCCGCACCACCTTGGAGATCTGCTCGAAAGCGCCTGTCCCTCTCAACTCGCCCCCTGTCCCGGCCCCGGAAGCATCGATCGAGCGCCTCACCTACCACGACTGGCCCGGCTGCTTCCGCATCTCGAACGCTTCCGTCGAAGCCATCGTCGTTCCCGCCGTGAGCCGCATCATGCAATTCCGCTTGAAAGGCGACCGCAACGGGACGTTCTGGGAAAACCGCGACCTCGACGGAAAACTGCACACCCCCGCCTGCACCGCGTGGATGAACTTCGGCGGCGAGAAGTGCTGGCCCGCCCCGCAGTCTGCTTGGCCCCTTCTTCAAGGCCGCGAATGGCCTCCTCCGGTTGCCTTCGACGCGCAGCCCATGGAGTCGGCCCAAATCAAACGCGGCGTCACCCTCACCTCGCCGGCCGATCCGGTCTGCGGCATCCAGGTGGTGCGCCAGGTGGAACTCGATCCCATCCTCCCTGTGCTGCGCATCCGGACCGAATATCGTAAACTCCACGGAAGCGCCGTCACCGTTGGCATTTGGTCCATCGCCCAGTTGCGGGAGCCCGAACGCATGTATGTGCCGCTCCCCAAAGAATCGAACTTCCCGGAGGGCTTTGTCCTGCTCATGAAAGACCAACCAGCGCAGTTGAAGATCTCGGGCCGCCTGCTCTCCCTCGCGCGTCATCCGCAGAGCTTCGCCAAACTCGGCACGGACGCGGCCAGCCTCCTCTGGATCGGCCCCCGGTGCATGCTCCGCATCGACACCGAGCGCAAGCCCGGTATCTATCCGAATGGCGGTTGCGTCACGGAAATCTACACCAACCCCGGCCTTGAGAACTACGTCGAACTGGAAACCCTCGGCCCCCTCGAGACCATCCAGGCCGGCGACCGCATCCAGCAAACCACCAGTTACACCCTGCTGCCCCGCACCACGACGGACTTGGATGAGGAAGCGGCAAAAGCTCTCCGCTAACAGCACCGCAGAAGCCAGCGCGCATGGCCCGCGGGCCATTCACCGCCCGTTGAAGCCGCGCCCGATATAATGAGCAGGCGCTTTAAGCCCTCCCGAGGAGAATGCATTTGGCCCCCCTAGAAGTTCCCCGCGATCTTGACTCTGTCCTCGACAAAGCCTGGGAGGCGGCGCGCCACGTTCCCGGTTACCTCATGGAAGACGAGGCCCGCCTGCTCGGAACCATCGCCGCCTGTACACCGGCCAAGGGCATGATCGTCGAAATCGGCAGCTTCAAGGGCAAGTCCACCGTCATGCTGGCCAAGGTGGCCGAACACTACGACCTGGGCCGCGTCGTAGCCATCGACCCCCATAACTCCCCCGAACTGCTGGATCTGAAATCCAACCCCAAGGCCACCTCCTTTCAGGAGTTCCTCACCAACATTCAGTCCGCCGGCGTTGCGGACCAGGTCGAAATCCATCGCGCCTATTCAAAGGATGCGGCCAGCATGTGGAACCGCCCCATCCGCTTCCTCTGGATCGATGGCGACCACACCTACCAGGGCGCAAAAACCGATTTCGATGGCTTCTTCCCCCACGTCCTGCCCCAGGGAATCGTAGCCCTCCACGACGCATTGAACGTCTTTTCCGGCCCCATCCGCGTCTTTGTCGAAGAGATGCTGCGCTCCGACCGCTTCGGCGCCGCTGGCTTCGTCCACTCCATCGCCTGGTCGCAGTTTTGCCCCCAGGACGGCAAGCGCTTTAGCGCGCAACGTGCTAAATTGGAGCGGGTTGCCGCGCCCTTGATTCCGCTGGTCCAGAGCGACCAGCAGCTGCACGGCCTCAACAAGATTCGCTTCAAATTGACACGTTCCCGCGTTCCCCGCGCGGCGGTGCGACCTCAGCAATGGCTTTCCCTGCTGCAGGGTTCGGCTCAAAGCTGAGCACAGTGAACACCCGAGGTCCCTTGGAAGAGAGGCTTGCCTTGATGTCGTCCCACTTGTCCCGCGTTGCCGGATTTCTGATTCTGCACACTTCCCTGGTTCTCCCCGGAGCTGCCGGATGGCTCTTGCTGTCAGCCCCTAACGCCTTCGCCCAACCGACCCCTCCAGCCCCCGCGCAACCAGCCACGGCCCCCGTGTCCACCGGCGACCCGCAGGCCATCGATACGGAAGCCGTTGCGCCGCTTCGCTTTATCGCCGCCCATGGCCGCCGTGCCCTGGTCGCGGGATACGCCTCGGGCGGTCTCGAGATTTGGGCCTATCCGTTCCAGATTGTCTCGGGCTACCGGGTCGAATTCCTCTCCGCCGGCGCAACCACTCCCCTCCGCGGCCAGGATCTTCTGCGCCGCGTCACCTACGAGCCGGATTCGGTCACCCGCACCTACGTCGGACCCGATTTCGTGGTGCGCGAAAAGCTCTTCGTCCCCCTCGGCGAGCCCGGCGCAATCCTCACCTTTCAGGTTGAAGGCGGACACGGCGTCGAAATCGAAGTCCACGCCACGCCGGTGCTGGACCTGATGTGGCCCGCGGCGCTGGGCGGCCAGAGCGCCGAATGGAATCAGAAGCTCTCGGCCTTCGTGCTCTCCGAGCCTGCCTCCGGAAACAGTGCCCTGGTCGGCTCCCCGCAGATTGTGGCCCACGACCACATCGGCAACAGCACCGCCAACAGCGAAAAGTCTTCCGCGCTCGGCTTTACCCTCCGTCCCGACAACACCGGCATGGCCGTGGTCGTCATCGCGTTGAATCCCACCAAAACCGCCGATCCTGGCTTGCTCTTCCAGCGGCTCCTCCGCGACCGCCAGGCTCTTGAGGCCACATCTGCGGCCCACCTTCGCGCGTTTCAGGATGCCACCCTGCGCATCGAGACGCCCGACCCCCAAACCAACCAGGCCATTGCCTGGGCGGAAACGGCGATCGATCAGGCCTGGGTCTGCAATCCTGACCTGGGCTGCGGCTACGTCGCCGGCTATGGACCCTCCCGCGGCGCGCGCCGGCCTCAGTACGACTGGTTCTTCGCCGGCGACGGGCTGGTCGCTGCCGATGCCAGCCTCGACATCGGCGACTCCACCCGCACCCGCCAGGAGTTCGAGTTCATTCTCAACTACCAGGACCACAAAACCGGCATGATCTGGCACGAGCTCTCTCAGAGCGCTGGTTTGATCAACTGGGTCGGCGGCTACCCCTACATGTTCGTCCACGTGGACATCACCTTCCAGTTTCTCGCCGCACTCGACCGCTACGTCACCACCACCGGAGACGTGGCTTTCCTGCACGAACACTGGAAGCAGATCGACGCCGCCTATCTCTATTGCCGCACCGTCATCGACACCACCAGCGGCTTGCCGCGCATTCCCGACGACAAGTCGGGCGGCGATGAGCAGGACCGCCTGGCCGACGAACTCGACCTCTCCACCAGTTGGGCCCAGGCCGCCCAGTCCTTTGCGCATCTAGCCACGCTCACCGGCCACGCCAGCAAGGCGGAGGAAGCCACCCAGGCCAGCCAACAAGCCCGCACTTCGATTGCAACCCGCTACTGGAGCGACAGGCGATCCTTCTGGGTCAGCGGCTACACTGCCACAGGCGTGGGCGACCCGGAACGCCGCAGTGGACCCGGCGACGCGCTCTCCCTCCACCTGTTCAACCCGGAGCAGACCGCCCTCCTGCTCGATCAGCTTGCCTCCGCAACCTTCCAGACCGATTGGGGAACCCGCAGCGTGGCCTCCGATTCCCCCGGCTACGATCCCGATTCCTACGCCAAGGGAAGCGTCTGGGCAATCGGCACCGCATCGCTAGCCCAGGCCTTTTGGGCCGAACATCGCCCGGCCACCGCGCAAGGCCTCTGGCGCGCCCTCCTGCCTTGGTCCACGCTCGACTCCCTCGGACACATGGACGAAGTGCTCGCCGGAGATTTCTACCGCGCGCAGGACGAGGCGGTGCCCGAGCAATCCTGGTCCTCGGCCGGATTCCTCGATGCCACACTGCACGGCCTCCTCGGCATCACCGTCGATTCCCTCGCTGGCCGCATCGCCTTCGCTCCCCACCTGCCGGCCGCATGGAACAGCGTCTCCATCCAGCACATCACTCTGCCAAGTGCCACGGTGGGCCTCACCCTGCACCGCACGGCGCACGGCCTCACCCTCGCCCTCCACAACGCGGGCACTCCCTTCCACTTCGCCTTCGTGCCAGAGATTCCGCTCGGCAGCCACATCACCGGCGCCATGCTGGACCGCCAACCCATTGCCGCAGCCCTGGATTCTTATCCGCAGGAGTCCGATGCGCGTGTCGAGTTCGACGCACCCCCCGGCGAGAGCGAGCTGCACATCGAGTTTCTGGGTGGCGTCTCCGTCATCGCGTCATCGCCCGCGCTAGAGATCGGCGCCTCCAGCAGCGGCGTCCGCCTTGTCGATGTTCATCTCGACGGAACCACCCTGACGATAGCCGCCGACGTCCCCCAAAACCGCGCTTCGCACCTGCAGCTCGAAACCGATTGGATCCTCGTCAAGGCCGAAGGCGCAGTTGCCCAGCCTGCCGGTGACCGGCTCCTGGACCTGACCTTTGCCCCAGCCCCAGAGGTCGCTCCCCCCGCTCCCGCGGCCGCCCCCTCCGCCCCCTATCGCCGCGTCAAAGCCACAGTGCAATTCAAGCCCTAACGCGGCAAGAAAGAGCAACGCGCACGAACGAGTAACGCCACGAACGAGTAACCTCCCGGTCGGCTGTAGCGTGGACCTCCCGGTCCACGCTCGGCGCCACCCCAACTGAAGAATCTCCCTACTTGTAAACTTCCGGAATAAAATTCTGCTCCTGGATCGGCGGACGCACATATTTCGTCTTCTCCAGCGGAGGCAGTGGCAGCGGTCCGGGCGTCAAATCCCGATAAGCGAACTGCGACAGCAAATGCCGAATCACGTTCAGCCGCGCGCACTTCTTGTTCTCCGCGTTCACCACAAACCAGGGCGACTGCTTGGTGTCGGTCACCGCAAACATCTCGTCCTTGGCCCGCGAGTAATCCGCCCAGTGCGTGCGCGATTGCAAATCCATCGGGCTCAGCTTCCAGCGCTTGGTCACATTCACCATGCGGTCCTGAAAGCGCCGCTCCTGCTCCTCGTCGCTCACTGAGAACCAGTATTTGATCAGGCGCATTCCCGAGCGGATCAGCATCCTCTCAAACTCCGGGCAGCTCTGCATGAACTCCACATATTGCGACTCGCTGCAGAAGCCCATCACGTGTTCCACCCCGGCTCGGTTGTACCAGCTCCGATCGAACAGCACCATCTCTCCGGCCGCCGGCAGGTGCGCCACATATCTCTGGAAATACCACTGCGTCTTCTCGCGCTCGGTTGGCGTGGTCAGCGCCACCACCCGGCAAACACGCGGATTCAGCGATTCGGTCACCCGCTTGATCGCCCCGCCCTTGCCCGCCGCGTCCCGCCCCTCAAACAGCACCACCACCCGCAATCCTTCGGTACGAATCCACTCCTGCAGCTTCACAAGTTCGATTTGCAGGCGGCGCAGTTCACGGTCGTAGTCGCAGTCCTTGCCCAATCGCAGCGTCTTGCCGTTCGCCGGCGCGGGCCCATCTCCACCCACCTTGGCCTCTACCTTGACCTTTGCCGCCGGCTCCAGAACCGCCTGCCCCAGCTTGTCCTTGCCCTTGTCCTTGTCCTTATCCTTCATGCGTCTTCCTCCAACCCAGCCGGGGAGTTTCTGCACTGCGCACCGCCAGAGTCCAAGGCGCGCAGAGGTCCTCTCCAACACCCTTCCCATCGGCACGTTTCACCGAAGGGACCATCATAGTCCTCGTCCTCGCAGCTTGAGGAGTTCCCGATTGGAACCAAAAACAAGCCCGCCCTCTTCTGAGAAGAGGGCGGGCTTGTCTTGTATGGTACGTGCTTGACATGCTGCTGGCGGGTGGCCCACGTCCGACCAATCACAAATGAGTGGGTGCCCCAGGTGCCTCGCATTTGGGCACCTGGGATAGCACAAACCCCTCCCTGTCACGGATTACTCCGAATAGCGCCGCAGGGCCCAGGATTGAGGTAATGCCCGGTTGGTCGCCAACCCGGAAGTTGCAAGTGCCCCCTCCGCAAACCCGCCGAAATTCAGGCAACCCCCTCTACCTAACCTTCCACTTCGTCGACAGCGCCGCCAGCTTCTCGTTCATACTAGCCTCCGGCTTCGCCACGGGCTTCTGTACTGGCTTCTGTGCAGGCTTGCCCACCGGACGCGCCGCAGGCGCCGTCAACGCTTTGATCGAAAGCGCAATCCGCTTGGCCTTCAAATCCACGCCCAGCACCTTCACCTTCACGATCTGTCCCGTCTTTACCGCCTCCGAAGGCTCCTTGATAAACCTGTTCGAAAGCTCGCTGATATGCACCAGCCCGTCCTGGTGAACGCCCACGTCCACGAAGGCGCCGAACTTGGTCACATTCGTCACCACGCCTTCCAGGATCATGCCCACCTCCACGTCGCCAATCGCGCGCACCTCCTCGCGGAAGCTGGGCGCCACAAACTTGTCACGCGGATCGCGCCCCGGTTTGCGCAGTTCGGCTAGAATGTCGTTGACCGTGTACGACCCCGCCGTAAGCTGGCTGCGGTCCACGTTTTCCAGCAACTCCGGCTGCGCGATAATCTCCTTGACTGACGTCTTCAGCGACAGCGCAATCTGCTCCACCACCGGGTACGACTCCGGGTGAACCGCCGTCCGGTCCAGCGGGTTGTCGCCATTCCGGATGCGCAAAAATCCCGCCGCCTGCTCAAAGGTCTTCGGCCCAATCCCCGGCACTTCCAGCACTTGCGTACGCAACCGGAAACTCCCCTTTTCGTTGCGGAAGGTCACGATATTCTGCGCGGTGCGCTCCGTAATTCCGGCCACAAAACGCAGCAGCGTCCACGACGAAGTGTTCAGGTCCACGCCCACCTTGTTCACGCAGCTCTCGATCACCGTCTCCAGCGAATCCTGCAACTGGTGCTGGTCCACGTCGTGCTGGTACTGCCCCACCCCAATCGATTTCGGATCCACCTTCACCAGTTCTGACAGCGGGTCCTGCAGCCGCCGCGCAATCGAGATGGCGCCACGCACCGTCAGGTCGAGATCGGGAAACTCCTGCCGCGCCACCGCGGAAGCCGAGTACACGCTGGCCCCTGCCTCGCTTACACAGACTGAGAAGATTTCGCTGATCCCTTTCTCGCGCAGAAAGTCGCGCACAAACGCGTCGGTCTCCCGTCCCGCGGTTCCGTTCCCAATCGCGATGGCCCGCACGTTGTACTTGCGCAGCATCGCTTCCAGCTTCGGTGTCGCTTCCTCGTTGCCGTGCTTCGAGGTGTGCAAATAAAACACGTCGTGCGCCAGCAGCTTGCCGGTTTCATCCACCACCGCAACCTTGCAGCCGGTACGCAGCCCGGGATCGATGCCCAGCACGGAGATCGGTCCCGCCGGCGGCGCCAGCAGCAAGTTATAAAGATTGTCGCGGAAAACCTTAATAGCTTCGGTATCGGAGCTGCGCTTCAACTCCAGCCGAATTTCCCCTTGTATCGACGAATTCAGGAGCCGCTTCCACGCATCCTCAATCGCCAGGTCGAGCTGTCTGGTCCAGTCGCCCGCCACCTTCAGCACATGGCGCTGAATAATACCCACCGCGCGCTCCGCATCCACCTCGATCAGGAAGTAAAGCACCTTCTCGCCCTCGCCGCGGCGGATCGCCAGCATGCGATGCGAAGGAATCGTCTTCACCGGCTCGGAGTACTCGTAGTACATCTTGAACTTGTCCTGCTCGTCCACCGCATCGGCAACTTTTTTACTCACCACAGTGCCTTCGTCGAAGACCAGCTTGCGCAGCGCCTTGCGCAGATCGGCGTCTTCGCTGATCCACTCCGACACAATGTGCCGCGCGCCTTCCAGAGCTTCCTCCACTGTCCCCACGCCCAGCTCCGCATTCACAAAGCTCGCGGCAAATATCTCCAGCGGCTGGTCCGTTTTCTGCTGCTCCCACATGTACTTGGCCAGCGGCTCCAGGCCCTTTTCGCGCGCGATGGTCGCCTTGGTGCGCCGCTTCGGCTTGTAAGGAAGATACAAATCTTCGAGTTCGCTCTTGTCCAGCGTGGCTTCGATGCGCGCCTTCAACTCGTCGGTCAGTTTGCCCTGCTCGGCAATCGAGGCCAGAATGGTCTCGCGCCGGTCCTCGAGCTCGCGGAAGTAGGCCAGCTTCTCTTCAATCGCCAGAATCTGCACCTCGTCAAGGTTGCCCGTCGCCTCCTTGCGGTAGCGCGCAATGAAGGGAACGGTGCCGCCTTCATTCAGCAGTTCGATCACGGCCACCAGCCCGTGCATGGGGACATTCAGCGTCTCAGCGATGTGCAGAAGAATTTCGGGGGAAAGATTCTTTGTGTCAGTCATGAGCAGTCTTTATTAATCGTACATGGCGCCGAACCAGCGCCGGCACTTCTCTCTTGTGCAAAAACAGCCAGGGGCTGGAAGAGACCCGCTTCGCCTGCTCCCACAGGCAAACCCAGCCTCTTCCAGCCCCTGCGCCCGCCCACCCCGCAAATGCAGAACAGGCAGATACGGTTCAACTTGCGCTACGCCAACTCCACCTTCAGCGTAATGCCCACATCGGAAATCTTTTCCGCGGGCAACTCCACCTTCAGCGCATCTTGGTCCTGCTTCCACTTCAATTCGCCGTTGTGCCCCAGCAGTTCCACCTTGCGAACCCTGCCCGGCTGTTGCGCGCTGGCCAGGCCCAACGCCTTCACCTCCGCCGCATTCGCCGGCCATCCCATCACAAACGCGTAGAGCGCGCCGCCCTTCACCGTGAAACGCACATCCTCCGCCCCCAGGTCCTTCTGCTTGTCCTCGTTGAAGTTGCCGGTCTCAATCTTGCCCTGGGTGGACGGCCCCTCGCCATAAATCTTCCACGGCCGCGAAGCGTAAATACCCTCGCTGTTCACCGCCATCCACGCGGTAATGCCTTCCAGCACCTTCATCTCGTCGGGGTCCAGTTCGCCCGAATTCGGCAGCGGAAAATTCAGCAGCAGGTTCCCGTTCTTGCTCACTATGTCCACCAACAGATCGATCACTTTCTTGGGCGACTTGTATTTCTGGCCGCGATTGTAGTGCCACTGGCCGATGCAGGTGTCCGTCTGCCAGGGGTTGGCCGCAATGCCTTCGGCCACGCCCCGCTCGTGATCCAGCAGGCAGGTGCCGACGGCGCAATCCAGGTTGTCCTTGCTGGTGTACACCGCCTGCGTTTGTCCGCCATGCAACTGCGCGCTCACGTTGTACAGGTGCGATACCATCTTCAGCCCGTACTCCTCAAAGGGAAGATGGCCGTCGGTGTAAAGCAGGTCCGGCTGATACTTGTCGATCAGGTCCGTCATGCGGTCCAGATAATGCCGCTTCCATGTTTCCGGTATGTCGTCGTCGTTCCAGTCCAGACGGCTCGCATACTTGGCGCAGTTGGCGTCGTGATAGAGATCCTCGAACTTCGGATCTGCGCCATCGTAGGGAACGCCGGCCAACGGACCTGTCTTGTCCGCTCCGTGGCTCGTGGCAAACCACTTGTAACTGATCCATAAGTGTTCGCTCACGCCGAAGGGCAGCCCCTGCTCGTGCGCGGCTTTCTTCCACAGGCCCACCACGTCCTTCTTCGGCCCCATCTTCACCGCGTTCCAGCGCGTGTACTTTGAGTCCCATAAGTCGAAGTTATCGTGGTGCACGCCCATGCTCACAAAGTACTTCGCGCCGGCCTTCTTGTAGAGGCTCATCAGGTGTTCCGGGTCCCACCTGGCGGCCTTCCAGTTATCTACAAGGTCCTTGTAGCCAACCTTGGACGGATGCCCGTAAGTCGCCACATGATACTTGTAGTTATCCGACCCTTCCTCGTACATCGACCGCGCATACCAGTCGCCATGTTCCACGGCCGACTGCGGCCCCCAGTGCGACCAGATCCCGAACTTCGCGTCGCGGTACCAGTCCGGAATCCGGTAGCCCGCAAGAGATGCGCGGGTCGCCAGGAAGTTCGCGCCCTGCGCCTGCGCGCGTGCGAACTTTGAGAGAGCCAGAGCGGAACATGCGCCGCCCATCATTTGCAGTAACTCACGCCTGTTGATTGCCAACTGGTCATCCTTTCCTGCCACAAGCTTTCATAACTACTTTTCTTCCGCCACCAGCATCGCCTGCCGCAGCCGTTCTTCCGCCATCGCATTCCAGTAGCCGCAGTCCAGTTCAAAGAAAACCGATGTGTACGGAATGGTCGTTTCGGTCTTGACAATCAGAATGCGAAAGACCTGCGCGCATTGGTCCAGCTTGTGAATAATCTGCTCGTGCGGCAACCTCTCCACGTGCGCATCCTCCAGCACCGACTTCAGTTCCTTGCGGTAGTCCGCAACCCCGGGCGCATCTGCTTCGTTCACAAACGCCAGTTCACGATCCACATAGACCTTTGCCCGGATGTGCGCGGACGAGGTGATCGCATCCAGAACCCTCCTCACCACGCGGCTCTGATCCGCCGTGGCGACAATGGTTTCAATGCCCGCCCTGGTCTGTGCCGGGTAAGCCGCGTCCGCCACCACAATCCAGTTGCGATGGCCAAACAACGGAATGCGACTGCTCAGTTGGCGCTCCCATTCGGGCTGAACCGATCCTGCTCGATCCGTCATAACTTCCCTTCCTAACTCGTTGCGAGTGTTCCGGACCCAAAATTTTCTAAAAAAACAATGTTGTCATCCTGAGCATCATAACTTGCCGCGGCGCGTTATGGCTGGAATGAGCTGCCGCCAGCTTGCTAACTCGCCATTTCCGCGAAGCGGAAGCTAACTCGCCGATTTTGTTCATAAAACTCTTCACTTGACCTTGTTATTCATCAGGAGCGTAGTTTGGTGCCAATCGCAGTCGAAGGACCTGCGTTTCCATGGTTCGGCATAGGCAGTAAACTCACCACGCAACCAACCCTTGCTAGATCCCTACCTCAACTCTTCGTCCGCGCAAACCGCTACCTTGCCACACTTCCCTGAAGCCATCAGAGCATACGCTTCACTGGCGCGCTCCAGCGGAAATCTGTGAGTAATAATCTCGGCTGGATGCAACTCCCAGCGCACCAGTCGCTCCACCAACTCTTCCATCAACCAGGTCGAGGTAACCCAAGAACCATAAATGGTTTTTTGATCGTGAATGATGTCCGGCGAAGGATTGAACTGCACCGATCCGCCTTCGCCGAGCAGAACAATCTTTCCCCACTTGCGCGTGGCGCGAATCGCCGTGGCCCGCGCCTCGGCGTTGGCCGAGCAGTCCACCGCGCGCTCCACGCCAAAGCCCCCGGTCAGCGCCTTCACCTCGGCCACATTCTCCGGCCCAGAAGCCAACACCGCATCGCAAAGCCCCAGGTCCATGGCAATCTTCATGCGCTCCGGAACCACGTCAATACCGATGATTTTGTTCGCGCCCAATTTGCGGCAGAGTGCGCCCGTCGCAAGTCCCACCGGTCCCAGCCCGGTAATCAGCACCGCGTGATTGCCGTCGATCCCGATCTTTTGCAGACCCTCGTAGACCGTCCCGAATCCGCAGGCCACCTGCGCGCCATCGGCATACGAAAGCTCGTCCGGCAACGCGATCAGGTCCTTCTCCTCGGCGATCATGTACTCCGCCATCCCGCCATCCCGCTGCCAGCCGTAAGCGCGACGATACTTCTCGCTGGTGCACGAAATCATGTAACCCCGCCGACAATCGTTGCACACCCCGCAGCCGCTGATGTGGTACACAATCACCCGGTCGCCGGTCTTGAAGCGCCGGCAGCCCGGCCCCTCGGCCATAATCTGCCCGCACGGCTCGTGGCCCGCAATCACTCCCTGGTAGCCCTCCGGCCCTTTTCCCAGGTGCTCGTAATAAATGCAGCGAATGTCCGAGCCGCAAATGGTCGAAGCCTTCACCCGCAACAAAACTTCTCCATGGCCCGGAATCGGCACCGCAACCGTGCGCATCTCCACAGTCGAATTTCCCGGCAGGTACGCCGCGGTCATCGTTTCTGTCATCTCTTCCCTCTCACGTTTCAATTCCCGATCCCTGCAATTCACAAGCGTCTAGTACAACAGTTCTAGATTGACTTTTACGGAGGGAGCAGGGGCCTTCAGGCCCCTGAAAAAGCCGCAAAACAGAGTGGGCCTTCAGGCCCGGGCCGTTCAGGATTCCCCGCCAATCAAGGATCTACAACTGTAGTCCCCATCACGCCGGCGTAACCTCTCCGTCCACATCCCACAGCGCTTCCCAGCTCTGCCCATCCTTCCATAGAAACACCTGACCCTTGATCAGCCGGCAGTTCCGATCAAGCCCCGCAATCTCCCCCATCTCCTCTTCCGTCAACGGATCGCCCGTCACGCATTCCAGATTGTCCCGGTAGTGATTCACTGAAAACGGAATCGGCGTCTGTCCGCGCTGGACCGCCCACTTGATGCACACCGCCGCCGGATTCACCCCGTGCCTCTCGGCAATCTTCACGATCACCGGGTCCTCGGTGGGCGCCGTGTCCTCCGGCGTTCGATCTCGTTCCGGCCGCCCCGGCGAACCCAGCGGGCAGTAGCCCACCGGCTCCATCCCATTCTCCCGCACAAACCGGAACAACTCCGGCTGCTGGAAATGCGGATGCAGTTCCATCTCGTTCACCGCGGGCTTGATGCGGGCGTCTCGCAGCAGCAGTTTCAGTTTGGGAATCGTCATGTTCGACGAGCCGATCTGCCGCACCAGTCCCATCTCCACCAGCCGCTCCATCGCCCGCCACGTCTTCATGTAGTTCGCGTGAATGTACGGCTTCGCGTCCGGACTGCGCGAACTCACCTCGCAACCCGGCGCATGGAAATTCGGGAACGGCCAATGCACCAGGTAAAGATTCAGATAGTCGAGCCGCAGATCCTTGAGCGACCTCCGGCAGGAGGCGATCACGTCCTCCTCGCCGTGCATGTCGTTCCACAGTTTGGAGGTGATCCACAGTTCCTCACGCTTCACGCCACCTTCAAGAATGGCCTCGAACGAAGCGCCGATTTCCGCCTCGTTTCCATACACCGACGCGCAATCGAAGTGCCGGTAGCCCACCTCCGCAGCGCCCTTCACCGCCTCCGCAACCTGGCTCGGGGAAACGTGGTCGGAGCCAAACGTGCCCAGCCCCACGGCCGGCATCCGGGCCCCGGTGTACAGCCTTCTCTGGGGAATCCTGGCAGGGTCCACCTGGCTCCTGCCGCTCGATATTGCAGTGCTCACCGTGGCTCCTTGACCCGAATAGTTATCGGTAACTACAACCTGCGAAGAATACACTGGTGCTGAAACACATGTCAATGCGATTTCCACCTTTTCCACAAGAAGTTATCGATGAACAATCCGGCCGCTCGACGTTGAAAAAGAACCACCTGCGCCCCTCGGCAAACGCTTCGCAAACCCCATCGGAGAACCATGAACCCTCTCGGTGACAACAGCCAAAAAAGCACCCGGCAACGCAAAAACACGCCGGTGCGCATGAAAGACATCGCGCGCGACCTCGGCCTCTCCACCGTCACCATCTCCAAGGCTCTGCGCGGCCATCCCGACATCGCCGACCAGACCCGCAAACGCGTCCTCAAGCGCATGGAAGAGTTGCACTATCAGCCCAATCTCGCCGCCCGCGCCCTGATTACCGGCCGCACCTGGACCGTCGGCCTCGTCGTTCCCGACCTCCTCCATCCCTTCTTCGCCCAGGTCGCCAAGGCCATCTCCGCCGGCATCCGCGGCCAGGGCTACAGCCTCATCATCACTTCCTCTGAAGAAGATCCCGAACTGGAACAGCGCGAAATCGAACAACTCCTGGCCCGCCGCGTCGATGTGCTGCTGATCGCTTCATCGCAGTGGACCGTCGAGAGCTTTCGCCGCATCGAGCAGCAGCAAACCCCCTACATCCTCCTCGACCGCTGCTTCGTCGGCCTGCCCGCAAATTTCGTGGGCGTGGACGACCGCATGGTCGGCCTGCTCGGAACCCGGCACCTCATCCAGCAGGGCTGCCGCCGCATCGCCCACATTCGCGGCCCTGAAGCCAGCACCGCGCTGGGCCGCCTGGAAGGCTACCAGCAGGCTCTCCAAGAGCAGAAGCTCACCTCCCCGGCCGAATTCATCGTTCCCATCGGAACCTCCGGCGACGACCGCGGAGAGCCCGGCGGCTACGAAGCGGCCCGCAAGCTCCTCAGCGCCCATCCGCATCCCGACGGCATCTTCTGTTTCAACGATCCCGTCGCCCTCGGAGCCATGCGCGCCATCCTCGATGCCGGCCTGCGCATCCCTCAGGACATCGCAGTGGTGGGCTGCGGCAACGTCCTCTATTCGGACTTCCTGCGCGTCCCGCTCACCTCCGTCGATCAGGACAGCGCCGCCATCGGCCGCCACGCCGCCGAACTCGCTCTCTCCCTCGCCGGCGCCACAACCCCGATGCGCCCCAGAACCGTCCTGGTCACGCCCTCGCTGGTCGTCCGCGCCTCCTCGCAGCGCAAGTAAGCGCGGACGAGTAACGCCGTGTATGACAGCGTCGGCTCCTGTCAACTAATTTTCGCAACAAGGCCCTTGTTGTGGCCGGAGGGGTGTCAAGGGCGCCGTTGTTTGGCGTTCATCTTGACCCTTGACACCCCTCCGGCCACCCCCACAATTAGCTATGGAACGAATCTCAGATGTTCTTTCTGAGATTCGTTCCATAGTTGAAAAAACCGGTCTTGCATCGCCAGACGACCCGAAGCTCGCAGGTTGAAATTCAATCACATTCGATGGCAACCATTTAGGTTCCACCAGCCATGTATTCGGTCCGGTCGTGCACCATGATTTCCTGTT
>Ga0302202_10001310_pt1 | contig 30760 bp, 27 predicted proteins | sample II_Bog_N3_3_FD_194579 | JGI IMG/M metagenome (GOLD analysis project Ga0302202, IMG submission 194579) | Peat permafrost microbial communities from Stordalen Mire near Abisko, Sweden - II_Bog_N3_3 | ecosystem: Environmental > Terrestrial > Soil > Wetlands > Peat | place: Sweden: Abisko...
CAGCCGCCGCTTCAGCGACGAGGACCTCGACCGCCTGCGCCACATCCAGACCCTCACCAGCGCCGGCCTCAACCTCGAGGGCGTGCGACGGGTCATGGAGCTCGAGGCCGAGGTGGCCCGCCTGCGCCAGGAGCTCGACACCACCCGCCTCGAGGCCCGTGAGGCCCTGGCCGTCACCCACCGTCAGTACCGGCGCGACCTCGTGCCCCTGTCGCAGAAGCTGGTGCCCACCCGGCCCAGCCGCCGGTCCCCCCAGGGCACAGGAGGTGCACGATGACCATCAACCCCGAGCGGTGGACCCTCAAGACCCAGGAGGCCTTCAGCGGCGCCGTCGAGCGGGCCCGGGCCGACCACCACGCCGAGGTCACCCCCGACCACGTGCTGGTGGCCGTGCTGGACCAGCCCGACGGCATCGCCGGACCGGTCCTCACCCGCATCGGCGTCGAGCCCACCGTCCTGCGCGACCGCATCGACGGCGAGCTGGCCCGGCTGCCCCAGGCCTTCGGCGGCCAGGAGCCCGGCATCAACCGGGCCCTGCGCGACGTCCTCACCACCGCCGACGGGCTGCGCACCGACATGGGCGACGAGTACCTGTCGGTGGAGCACCTGCTGCTGGCCATGTCCGACCGGGTCGGGGTCGAGCGCGACCAGCTGCTGAAGGCGCTGCGCGACATCCGCGGCAGCCACCGGGTCACCTCGCAGAACCCCGAGGAGACGTTCCAGTCCCTCGAGCGGTACGGGCGGGACCTGACCGCCCTGGCCCGCCAGGGGAAGATGGACCCGGTCATCGGGCGGGACGAGGAGGTCCGCCGGGTCATCCAGGTCCTGTCCCGCCGCACCAAGAACAACCCCGTTCTCATCGGCGAGCCCGGCGTGGGCAAGACCGCCATCGTGGAGGGCCTGGCCCAGCGCATCGTGGAGGGGGACGTCCCCGAGGGGCTGAAGGGGAAGCGGGTCATCGGCCTGGACATGGGGTCGATGGTGGCCGGCGCCAAGTACCGGGGTGAGTTCGAGGAGCGCCTGAAGGCGGTCCTGAAGGAGATCACCGACGCCGAGGGCGAGGTCATCACCTTCATCGACGAGCTCCACACCATCGTCGGGGCGGGCGGCGGGGCCGAGGGGGCCATGGACGCCGGCAACATGATCAAGCCCATGCTGGCCCGCGGCGAGCTCCGCCTCATCGGGGCCACCACGCTCGACGAGTACCGCACGTACATCGAGAAGGACGCCGCCCTCGAGCGCCGGTTCCAGCAGGTGTTCGTGCCCCCGCCCTCGGTCGAGGACACCATCGCCATCCTCCGTGGCCTGAAGGAGCGCTACGAGGTCCACCACGGCGTGCGCATCCAGGACGCCGCGCTGGTGGCCGCCGCCGTCCTGTCCGACCGCTACGTGACCGGCCGGTTCCTGCCCGACAAGGCCATCGACCTGATGGACGAGGCGGCCAGCCGGCTCCGGATCGAGATCGACTCCATGCCCACCGAGCTCGACGTGGTGACGCGCCGGCTGCGCCAGCTGGAGATCGAGCGGATGGCCCTGGCCAAGGAGACCGACAGCGCCTCGGCCGAGCGCCTGGCCCGCTTGGACGAGGAGATGGCCAACCTCCAGGAGGAGTCGACGGCCATGACCGCCCACTGGCAGTCGGAGAAGGAGGCCATCGCCACCATCCAGCGCCTGAAGGGTGAGCTGGAGCAGCTCCGTGGCGACGCCGAGCGCCTCAGCCGCGAGGGCAACCTGGCCGAGTCGTCGGAGATCACCTACGGGCGCATCCCCGGGCTCGAGCACGAGGTCGAGGTGGCCACCCAGGCCCTCGACGAGCTCCAGAAGTCCCAGCGGTTCCTGAAGGAGGAGGTGGACGCCGAGGACGTCGCCGAGGTGGTCAGCCGGGCCACCGGGGTGCCGGTCAGCCGCCTGCTCGAGGGTGAGGTGGAGAAGCTGGTCCGTATGGAAGAGGCCCTCCATGCCCGGGTCGTAGGCCAGCAGGACGCGGTGAGCGCGGTGTCCAACGCCATCCGCCGCAGCCGGGCCGGACTGTCCGACCCCAACCGCCCCATCGGGTCGTTCCTGTTCATGGGGCCCACCGGGGTGGGCAAGACCGAGCTGGCCCGGGCCCTGGCCGAGTTCCTCTTCGACGACCCCAAGGCCATGATCCGGATCGACATGAGCGAGTACGGCGAACGCCACTCGGTGGCCCGCCTGGTCGGGGCGCCTCCGGGCTACGTCGGCTACGAGGAGGGGGGCCAGCTCACCGAGGCCATCCGCCGCCGCCCCTACGCGGTGGTCCTCCTCGACGAGCTGGAGAAGGCCCATCCCGACGTGTTCAACATCCTCCTCCAGGTGCTGGAGGACGGTCGGCTCACCGACGGCCAGGGCCGCACGGTCGACTTCACCAACACCGTGCTCATCATGACCTCCAACATCCCCGGCGAGCCCATCGAGCACTTCAAGCCCGAGTTCGTGAACCGCATCGACGAGATCGTGCGCTTCCACCGGCTGAGCCAGGCCGACCTCAACCGCATCGTCACCATCCAGCTGGAGGGCCTGCGCCACCGGCTGGCCGAGCGGCGCCTCACCCTGTCGGTCACCCCGGCCGCCGAGTCGCTGCTGGCCCAGGCCGGGTTCGACCCCGACTTCGGGGCCCGGCCCCTGCGGAGGGTCATCCAGCGTCAGGTGGAGGACCCGTTGGCACTGGCCCTCCTGGAGGGCCGGTATCCCGACGGGTCGACGGTGACCGTGGACGAGTCGGACGGGGCCATCGTCCTGGTCTGATCGCCGTCTCGCCGGCGGGACCGGGCGCGACGCCGGTCGCGGCGCGCCCGCAATGGACGGTCGCCCCGGGCCCGGCCATCATGTGGGCCGTGGTGCAGGTCGCGGGGTGGTCGAACGGGCGCACGGGCCGGAGTCGGGTGGGGCCGCGTCCCCATCCCCTGGCGCCGTCGGACTGAGCGTCCCGTGACCACCGGCGCAGCGTTGACGGCGCGCGGGGTGGCGGCCCTGCCGGTGGCCACCTTCACCGTCCGGATCACCTTCAAGAGCTTCTTCTCGTTCCTGTTGGCCGTGGTGTTCGTCATCGTGCTGGGCCTGATCAGCAGCCGGCTGATCGGGATCCGGGTCGGACGCTGGCGGTCGGCCGTCACCGCGCTGGTGGGCGCGCTGGTGGGCGTGATCGGGGCCGAGGCCGTGGTCCACGGGCGCAACGACGGCGAGGTGGTCTACGCCCTGTCGGTCCTGTTCGGCATCCTCGCCACCATGGTCCTCCTGATCATCCCCGAGGCCCTGTTCCGCCGGGGCGCCCATCCTCGGGGGCGACAGGCCCGGCGGAGGTGGCTGCACCCGGTCCGCTCGGTGCGCCGGAGCCTGGCACCGGTGTCCCGGTCGATGGAGGTCCTCCGGGCCGCCCGTCGCAACGGACTGGCCCGGCCCCAGTTCCTGACGGCGTCGGGCGTGTCGACCACCGAGTTCGGCCACCGCCTGCGCCTGACCCTCGAGGAGGTCGGGGGGATGTTCGTGAAGTTCGGCCAGATCGCCTCGACGCGCAGCGACCTGCTGTCCGAGGGGGTGATCGACGAGCTCTCCCATCTGCGCTCGGACGTCCGGCCCATCCCCCCGGACCAGGTGCGCCCGCTGGTCGAGGACGAGCTGGGCCGTCCCGTCGAGGAGGTCTTCTCCACCTTCGACTTCGAGCCCCTGGCGGCGGCGTCGATCGGCCAGGCCCACCGGGGGGTGCTGGTCGGCGGGGAGTCGGTGGTGGTCAAGATCCAACGGCCCGGACTGGACGACCTGCTCCGGCGGGACGCCACGGTGCTCCGCCTGGCGGCCCGGGTGGCCGAGCGACGGGTGGCGGGCGCCGGCGACCTCGGCATCCGCGAGCTGGCCGAGGAGCTGATCACCGGCATGGACCGCGAGCTCGACTACCTGCGGGAGGCGGCCATGTGCGACCGCCTGCGCGACGCCATCGCCCACGAGGACCCCACCGACGACGTGGTCCGGGTGCCCATCGTCTACCACCAGTGGTGCACGGACCGGCTGCTGGTCATGGAGGAGGCGCCCGGGCGCCCCATCGACGAGCCGGGGGCGGTGGCCGCGTCCGGTGCCCCGCCCCACCTGCTGGCCGCCGCCCTGCTGACCTGCTTCCTGCGCCAGATCCTCGAGGGCATGGTCTTCCACGCCGACCCGCACCCGGGCAACCTCATGGTGGACCCCTGGGGCCGGCTGTGGCTCCTCGACTTCGGCGCCGTCGGCCTGCTGGACCCAGCCACCCGTCGGGCCCTCCAGGACATCGCCATCGGCATGAGTGCCGGCGACCCGTCGGTGGTGGCCCGGGCCGTCCGCCATCTGGCCGGGGCCGACGCCACCGCCGATCTGCAGGTGCTGGAGTCGGACATCGGGCAGCTGATGATCGAGACGGCCGGCGGCTTCGACCCCGCCGTCATCGGCCAGGTGGTGGGGGTGATGACCCGTCACGGCATGCGCGTGCCGCCATCGATGACATCCCTGTCGCGGGCGCTGATCACCCTGGACGGCACCCTCAAGGTCATCGACCCCCACTTCGAGCTGGCCGTCGAGGCCACCGCGGCGGCCGACTCGTTGCGGGGACCGTCGGACGACCCGGCCGGCGACCTGGTCCAACAGGAGCTGCGCCGGGCCCTCCCTGCCCTGCGCACCCTGCCCGGTCATCTCGACGAGTTGGCCACCCAGCTCCGGTCGGGCCGGTTGAGCGTCCGGGTCGAGCGGTTCGCCGACCGGGACGAGCGGGTGGTCAGCGGGTGGATCGACCGCATGCTGGTCGGGCTGTTCGGGTGCGTGGGGCTGGTGGCCTCGGGCCTCCTGCTGGTGGCGGCGGAGCTGGCCACCACCCGGGACATCCGCCTGGCCCTCCAGGCCATCGGGTTCATCGGTGTGGTGTTCTCGTCGGTGCTGTTCATGCGGTCGGTGGCCCAGGTGCTCCGCCGCGAGCGGGCCTCGCCCGACTGAGTCAGTTGGGTGATCGGCGTGGCGACCCCAGCTCGATCAGGGCCACCAGGGTGGCGCGGGTGAGCGCCACCGCCTCGTCCCCCACCCGGCCGGCCAGGGCGCCGTCCACCCGCTCCACCGCCGCCCGGGTGGCGGCGGCTGCCGTCCGTCCCCGGTCGGTCAGGGCCACCGTCAGGCGCCTCCGGTCGTCGGGGTCGGGGAACCGGTCGAGGTAGCCCCGCACCACCAGGGTGTCCACCAGCTGGCCGGCGGCCTGCTTGGACACGCCGAGGTCGGCGATGATCTCGCTCAGCGGCGAGCCGTTCCGGGCCACGGCCCCGATGACGAAGATGCCGTTGCCGGGGACGTCGTCACAGCCCACCTGGCCCAGCGCCTCCCGGATGGCCGAGCCGTAGGTGGCGCGGGCCGCCCGGAGGAGGGCCGGGGTGGCCACCCCGTGGTCGTGGACGGCGTGGTCGTGACGGTGATCGTGGTCGTGACCGCCTGCGGCTGTCGCCGTCTCTCCGGGGCTGTCCATGGTCGCACGATATAGTAAAAACTTGATACAGTCAAAGTTATGGACGAAATGGGAGCAGGCGGGTTCGGGCCCTCACGCACCAGCCAGTCGGTGGCCACGGTGCGCTCGGGCCTGGCCCGGCCCTCGACCCCCGGTGGGGACCCGACGGCCCAGGCCCGATTGTGTGCCGGCATGGTCCCGGGCGTGCTCACGCCACCCCTGGCCGCCCATCTGGCCGCGCGCACCCGGTGCATCGACGCCGGGGTCCTCGGGGCCATCGGGGCCGGGGTGGTCCAGGTGGTGATACTGGGCGCCGGCTACGACGACCGCGCCCTCCGGTTCCGGTCACCGGGCGTGCACTTCGTGGAGGTCGACCACCCGGCCACCCAGGCCGACAAGGCCCGACGCCTGGCCGCCCTGGGGCACGACGGCTCGGGTGTCACCCTGGCACCGGCCGACTTCCGCACCGACGACGTCGCGTCGGTCCTCGAGGACTGCGGACACGATGCCCGCCGCCCCACCCTCTTCGTGGCCGAGGGACTGCTGGTCTACCTCGACCGGCCCACCACCACCGCGCTCCTGTCCGGGCTGCGCCGGCGGGCCACGGGCACCTCGGTGCTGGTGGCCACCCTGGCCGTCCATCCCGAGGGCCTCGACTCTGCGGTCGTGGTGGCCCGGGCCAACGCCGCCCGGGCCCACGCGGCGCGGGAGCCGTGGCGGACCATCCTCCCGCTGGCGGCCCAGCGGGAACTGGTGGGCGGGTCGGGCTGGTCGGTCGAGGCCTGCCTCGACGACGTCGTCGTCGACCCCCGGGCCGTGGCCGGGCGATCGGTGACCGTGGTGGCCCGGCCCTGACCGCGCCGGCCCGATCGGCCCACGAGCCGGCCCGTCACGGCCGTGTGCGGGCTACACTGGTGCGTAATCCGCTTTTCGCAACGGAGGAGAGACGCGTGCCGGCAACCGTCGTCGTCGGGACCCAGTGGGGGGATGAGGGCAAGGGCAAGCTCACCGACCTCCTGGCCAAGGAGATGGAGCTGGTCGTCCGCTACCAGGGCGGCCACAACGCCGGCCACACCATCGTGGTGGACGGGGAGACCTTCGCCCTCCAGCTGGTGCCGAGCGGCGTGCTCTACGACCACATCACCCCGGTCATCGGCAACGGCGTGGTGGTCGACCCCACCGTGCTCCTGGCCGAGGTGGACACCCTGGCCTCCAAGGGGATCGACACCTCGAAGCTGCTGGTCAGCGGCAATGCCCACCTGATCATGCCGTACCACCACGAGCTGGACCGGCTCACCGAGCGCTACCTGGGCAAGAACAGCCTGGGCACCACCAAGCGCGGCATCGGCCCGGCCTACGCCGACAAGTCGTCGCGGGTCGGGCTCCGGGTCCAGGACCTCCTCGACCCCAAGATCTTCCGCCAGAAGCTCGACGTGGTCCTGAAGGAGAAGAACGCCGTCCTGGCCAAGGTGTACAACCGCCTGCCGCTGTCGGCCGACGAGATCTGCGCCCTCTACCTCGACGAGCTGGCCCCCCGGGTCGGCCCGATGGTGGCCGATACCGTCGGCCTGCTCCACGACGCCCTCGAACGGGGGGCCAACGTGCTGCTGGAGGGGGCCCAGGCCACCTTCCTCGACCTCGACCACGGCACCTATCCCTTCGTGACGTCGTCCAACCCCGTGGCCGGCGGCGCCTGCACCGGTGCCGGCATCGGCCCGCGCTCCATCGACGAGGTGATCGGGATCGCCAAGGCCTACGTGACCCGGGTGGGCAGTGGGCCGTTCCCCACCGAGCTGCTCGACGAGACCGGCGATGTCCTGGTGGACCGCGGCCACGAGTACGGGGTCAACACCAAGCGGCGCCGCCGCCCGGGGTGGTTCGACGCCGTCATGATGCGTCAGGCGGTCCGGCTCAACTCGCTCTCCGAGGTGGCCCTGACCAAGCTCGACGTGCTCGACACCTTCGACACCGTCAAGGTGTGCGTGGCCTACGAGGCCAACGGCGAGCGGTTCACCCACCCGCCCTACCACCAGTCGGTCTTCCATCAGGTGACGCCGGTCTACGAGGAGCTCCCGGGGTGGAAGACCGACATCTCGGGCGCCACCGAGCTCGCCGACCTGCCCCAGGCCGCCCGTGACTACGTCCACTTCCTGGCCGACCAGATCGGCACGCCGGTCCGGCTGGTCGGCGTGGGCCCCGGACGCGAGCAGTTCGTACGCTTCGCCGCATGACCGCCGGCTCCGCCGAGGACACGGAGTCCGCCGTGACGACCGGGCCGGTCGTCAGGACCGTGTGCGTGGTCGGTGCGGGGGGGCGCGAGCACGCCCTGGCCACTGTCCTGGCCCGCACCGCCGACGTGGTGGTCACCCCGGGCAACCCGGGCATCGGGGGTGTCAGCGCCGAGGGCCACACCATCACCAGCCGGGACCGCCCGGCCGAGGCCATCGAGGCCGACCTGTACGTGATCGGGCCGGAGGCACCGCTGGTGGACGGGTTGGCCGACCGGCTGCGCGCCGCCGGCCGGCTGGTCTTCGGCCCGGGGGCCGACGGCGCCCGGCTCGAGGGCTCCAAGGCGTTCATGAAGCAGGTGCTGGCCGAGGCCGGCGTGCCCACCGCCCGCTTCGGTGTGTTCGACGACCCGACCGCGGCCAAGGCGTACCTGGACGCACGGCCCGGCCCCTGGGTGATCAAGACCGACGGCCTGGCCGCCGGCAAGGGGGTGCTGGTCACGGCCGACCGGGCCGAGGCCGAGGCCGACATCGACGCCAAGCTGTCCGGGGCGGCCTTCGGCGACGCCGGCCGGCAGGTGGTCATCGAGGAGGGGCTGTCCGGCCCGGAGTGCTCACTGCTGGTGCTCTGCGACGGCGAGCGGGTGGTGCCGCTGGCACCGGCCCAGGACTTCAAGCGCCGGGACGATGCCGACCTCGGCCCCAACACCGGTGGCATGGGGGCCTACTCGCCGGTCCCCTTCGTGGACGGGCCGCTGGTGTCGGCACTGGTGGAGGGATCGGTGGCCCCGGTGGTGGCCGCCCTGCGGGCCCGGGGCATCGACTACCGGGGCGTCCTCTACGCCGGGCTGATGCTGACGCCGGACGGTCCGAAGGTGCTGGAGTTCAATGTCCGGTTCGGCGACCCCGAGACCCAGGTGGTGCTGCCCCGCCTCCAGGGGGACCTGGCCGGACTGCTGGCCGAGGCGGCCTCGGGCCACCTGCGTACCGAGCCCCGGTTCGGTGACGCCGCCGCCGTCTGCGTGGTGATGGCGTCCGAGGGCTATCCCGAATCGCCCCGGACCGGCGACGTGATCGCCGGCCTCGATGCGGCCGCGTCGCTCGAGGGCGTGACCGTCTTCCACGCCGGCACCGCGTTCAGTGAGGGCGCACCGGGTCCGGTCGTGACCTCGGGCGGCCGCGTGCTGGGCGTGACCGGGCTGGCCCCGACGCTGGACGAGGCCAGGGAGCGGGCCTACCGGGGGGTGGCGGCCATTTCGTGGCCCGGGGCCCACACCCGGTCCGACATCGCCCGGGACGCCGCAGTGGGCCTGGCCCGGACCGAGGTGCTGGTGCCCTCCGACGCCGGCCCGGCGGCCCGATGATACCGCGCTACGCACCGCCGGCCATGGCGGCCCTGTTCTCGGACGAGGCCCGCTTCGCCATGTGGCTCCGGGTGGAGCTGCTGGCCACCGAGGGTTGGGCCGGGGTGGGGGACGTGCCCCTGGCCGCCGCCGAAGCCTGCCGGGACCGGGCCCCCGAGGTCGACGCGGCGTTCGTCGAGGCGGTGGCCGAGCGGGAGCGGGTCACCGACCACGATGTGGCCGCCTTCGTCGACGTGGTGCAGGAGGCCATCGGCCAACCCGAGGGCTCCTGGATCCACTACGGCCTGACCTCCTCGGACGTGGTGGACACCGCCCTGTGCGCCACGCTGACCCAGGCGGCCGACCTCCTGATCGAGGCCAGTGCCCGGCTGGTGGGGGCGCTGGCGGCCCGCGCCCGGGTGGAGATCGACACGCCGGTGACCGGCCGCACCCACGGCATGCACGCCGAGCCGACGACCTTCGGCGCCAAGTTCGCCCTGTGGGCACTCCAGGCCGACCGTGACCTCCAGCGGTTGCGGGCGGCGCGGGAGCGGGTGGCGGTGGGCAAGCTGTCCGGGGCCGTCGGCACCTACTCCAACATCGACCCGCGCGTGGAGGAGTACGTCTGCCGCTCCCTCGGCCTGGTGCCCATACCGGCCACCCAGGTGGTGGCCCGCGACCGGCACGCCGAGTACCTGTGGGCCTGTGCCGCCGTCGGGGCCACCGTCGAGCTCATCGCCACCGAGGTCCGCCACATGGCCCGCAGCGAGCTGGGCGAGGCCGAGGAGCCGTTCAAGGCCGGGCAGAAGGGCAGCTCGGCCATGCCCCACAAGCGGAATCCGATCCTGTCCGAGCGGCTGACCGGCATGGCCCGGGTCCTGCGCGGCTACCTGTCGGCCGGCCTGGAGGACGTGGCCCTCTGGCACGAGCGGGACATCTCCCACAGCTCGGTCGAGCGCATCGTCCTGCCCGACGCCAGCATGCTGACCCTCTACATGCTCGAGAAGACCCGGGGTCTGGTGGAGGGCCTGGTGCTCCATCCCGAGCGGGCCCTCGGCACCCTGACCGAGGGCAGCCACGGCCTGGTGTTCAGCCAGTCCGTCCTGCTGGCCCTGGTGAGCGGCGGGCTCAGCCGCGACGCCGCCTACCGCATCGTCCAGCGCGACGCCCGGACGGCCTGGGCCGAGGGCCGGGGGTTCCGCCAGGTCCTGGACGACGACCCCGAGGTGACCCTGTCCACCGAGGCGCTCGACGACGCCTTCGACCTCAGCCGGACCCTGCGCCACGTCCACCGGTTCACCGATGCGCTCGACTCCCTCGAGTCCCTCGGGTCGGACGGCCCCGATTGGCCGGACGGGTGAGTCCCCCCCCGGCACCGGCCCTGCCCCTGATCCAGTCGGGCAAGGTGCGCGACCTGTACGACGCCGGTGGGGACCGCCTCTTGATGGTGGCCTCCGACCGGATGTCGGCCTTCGACGTGATCATGGCCGAGCCCATCCCCCACAAGGGCCGGGTCCTCACGGCCATGACCGTGTACTGGCTGGGGGAGCTGGCGGACCTGGCGGCCAACCACCTGGTGAGCGCCGACACCGCCGACTTCCCGGAGGGAGCCGCCCACCTGCCGGGCGGGCTGGCCCACCTGGCCGGACGGTCCATGCTGGTGCGCCGGGCCGAGATGCTCGACATCGAGTGCATCGTGCGCGGCTACCTGGCCGGTTCGGCCTTCAAGGAGTACGAGGCCCACGGCACCGTCCACGGCCTGCCCATGCCGGCCGGACTGCGCCGGGCCGACCGCCTCCCCGAACCGGTCTTCACCCCGTCGACCAAGGCGCCCGTCGGGGGCAAGGACCAGAACATCGGCATGGCCGAGGCCGCCGACCTGGTGGGTGCCGAGGCCGCCGAGGCCGCCGCCGAGCTGTGCCTGGCCGCCTACGCCCGGGCGGCCGCCCGGGCCGAGGAGCGCGGCATCGTCATCTCGGACACCAAGTTCGAGCTGGGCTACATCGACGGGGAGCTCGCCATCTGCGACGAGGTGCTCACACCGGACTCGTCGCGGTTCTGGCCCGCCGACGACTGCGCCCCCGGCACCACGCCGCCCTCGTTCGACAAGCAGCCCCTGCGGGACTGGCTGGAGGCGCAGCCGTGGGACAAGCAGCCGCCACCGCCTCCCCTGCCCGGTGCCATCGTGGACGCCACGGCGGCGCGCTACGTCGAGGCGTACGAACGGGTCTGCGGGCGCTCGCTGCGCGACTGGTACGGTGCCTGATCATGGCCGGGACCGCCCACTTCTCCGTACTGGTCGAGGTGCGGCTGCGCGAGGGCATCGCCGACCCGCAGGGCGCCACCATCGAGCGGGCCCTGCCCGCCCTCGGCCTGTCGGGGGTCACCGGGGTGCGCGCCGGCAAGTCCTTCCGCTTCGACATCGCCGCCGCCGACGATGCCGACGCGCTGGCCCAGGCCACGGTGGTGGCCGACCGGCTGCTGGCCAATCCGGTCATCGAGGAGTCGGCCGTCACCGTCGAGCCCACGGGCCCCGGCGCCTGATGCCCACCCGGGTGGGCGTGGTCATCTTCCCGGGGACGAACTGCGAGCACGACGCCGTCCTGGCCCTGCAGCGCCTCGGCGCCTCCGCCGACCTGGTCTGGCACGGGGACACCTCGGTGGCCGGGTACGACGCCCTGGTCCTGCCGGGGGGGTTCGCCCACGGGGACTACCTGCGGCCCGGTGCCATCGCCCGCTTCTCGCCGGTCATGGATGCTGTGGCCCGCTTCGCCGCCGAGGGCGGCCCGGTGGTGGGGATCTGCAACGGCTTCCAGGTGCTGACCGAGGCCGGGCTGCTGCCGGGTGCGCTCCAGAAGAACCGCGGGCTCCGCTTCCTCTGCACCACGGTGTCGGTGCGGGTGGAGTCGTCCGACTCGGTGCTCACGGCCGGGGTCGGCGCAGGGACCGAGCTGGCCATCCCCATCAACCACTTCGAGGGGAACTACACCTGCGACGCGGACACCCTGGCCCGCCTCCAGGACGAGGACCGGGTGGTCCTCCGGTACGTGGACAACCCCAACGGCTCGGTCGATGGGATCGCCGGGGTGTGCAACGAGGGCCGCAACGTGGTGGGCCTGATGCCCCACCCCGAACGGGCCACCGATCCGCTGTGCGGCTCGGTCGACGGGGCCGTGCTGGTCTCCGCTCTGGTGGGGGCGGCCACCGACTTCGGCAGCGGTCGCTCGGCCGCCTAGATTCTGTCGCGGCGGCGGCGGCGGTTGCTGCGGGCAGGCCGGTGCGGCCGTGCCCCGGTGATGGTGCCGACTAGCTCCGGGAGCGGGGGATCTTCGCCTGCTGGAGCACCGAGGCACTGACGCCCACGGTGCGCCAGGCCGAGTAGGAGATGCCCTTGCGCTCGCCGTACACCCGTGCCACCTTGATGAAGCTCTTCTCCAGAGCGGCCATGTCGACGGTCTCGCCGGTGTGGGACAGCTCGGACTCCAGCCGCTGCTTCTCTTCGACCAGGTGGAGCCGCGACAGCGGATCGGCGGTGGCCAGGCTGGCGTCGATGCCGGCCAGGCGCTTCTTGATGGATTCGGGCGTCCGCTTACGACCCCGTCGGGGCCGCGATGACTCCAGTGCCTCGAGATAACGTCGCACCACCCGACCCTCTTCACGCCCTCGTGCGAGTGCAGCTTTGTGATCGTCCGACATGGGTGTTTTTTTACGTGATTTCGTCGTGGTGGGGGCGGCCATGCAGAGAGCTTCCCAGAGAACTCCATTGTTGGCAACCCGGACGGTGCATCATGGCCGAAATACCCCATTGCTGACGTGGGGATCGACCGGATTGGCCTGGTCCGACCGCCGAATATCGGGAGATCCCGACCCCGCACGCTGGTGCCCGGGTGGCTCTGATGCCGTGTATTCGTGCCCCCAACACGGGGTGGAACGGCCTGCATGGCACCGGCTCCGGCCCGTGATGAGGTCGCCGCACCGGGGCGACCCGGATATCGAATACCGCCGGTCATCGGACGGGTTGATCGGTGACCGGAGTCCGGTGCCATTCCCGGGAAGGGCCGTCACCAGCTGGGCTGTGTGGGCGGGCTCCCGCTCCGTCTATGACCGGTATGGCAATGGTCACAGAGCACCGGGACGGCGCCGGTCGGCAGGTACGCTCGGGGCGTGAGCGAGCCACTCCACCGTGCCCTGGGTCTGACCGACGGCGAGCGCGACGAGATCGAGGCCATCCTCCGCCGGGCACCGAACCATCTGGAGCTGGCCCTGTTCGCGGTGATGTGGAGCGAGCACTGCTCCTACAAGTCGTCGCGCGTCCACCTCCGCCGGCTCCCCACCGAGGCGCCCCACGTGCTGGTGGGCCCGGGGGAGAACGCCGGGGTCATCGACGCCGGTGACGGCATCGCCGTGGCCATCCGCATCGAAAGCCACAACCACCCCTCGGCCATCGAGCCCTACCAGGGGGCGGCGACCGGTGTCGGCGGCATCCTCCGTGACATCTTCACCATGGGGGCGCGTCCCATCGCCGTCATGGACCCGCTGTTCTTCGGCGACCCCGGCGAGGCCCGCCAGCAGTGGCTGATCGAAGGGGTGGTGGCCGGAATCTCGGGCTACGGCAACTCGGTCGGGGTCCCCACCGTCGGGGGCGAGCTCACCTTCAACGGGTGCTACGCCCAGAACCCACTGGTGAACGTGCTGTGCCTGGGCGTGCTGCCCACCGAGCGCCTGGTCCTGGGCGCGGCCACCGGGGTCGGGAACCTGGCCGTGCTGCTCGGCTCGTCCACCGGTCGCGACGGCATCGGCGGGGTGAGCGTGCTGGCCTCGGCCGGCTTCGGGGGTGGGGACGCCGACGCCGAGGCGGCCAAGCGCCCGAGCGTGCAGGTGGGCGACCCCTACGAGGAGAAGCGGCTCATCGAGGCCTGCCTCGAGCTCCTGGACGCCAAGCTGGTGGTGGGGATCCAGGACCTGGGTGGGGCCGGGCTGGTCTGTGCCACCAGCGAGACGGCGGCCCGGGGCGGCGTGGGCATGGACGTGGACGTGTCGGCCGTCCCCCGCCGTGAGCCCGGCATGGAGCCCTACGAGGTGATGACCTCGGAGAGCCAGGAGCGGATGCTGGCCATCGTCCGGCCCGACGACCTGGCCCGGGTGGAGGAGGTGTGCCGGCGCTGGGAGGTGCGCTCCGCCGTGGTCGGCCGGGTGACCGAGCCGCCGGCGGGACAGCCGGGCCGCCTACGGATCCTCGACGGCTTCGACGGTGCGGTGCTCGGGGACGTCCCGGCCGGTGCCCTGAGCGAGGACGCCCCGCTCTACCGGCGCCCGCTGGCCCGGCCCGGGGACCACGACGCCCGCGGGGCCGATGATCCCGGGTCGCTGGCGGCGCCGGTCGACTGCGGGTCCGATCTGGTGGCCCTGCTGTCGGATGCGTCCTGGGTCTACCGGCAGTACGACCACCAGCTCTTCCTCAACACGGTCGAAGGCCCGGGCGGTGACGCCGCCGTGCTGCGGCTGGCGGCCCCGGGCCTCCCGCCCAGTGCGCGGGGCCTGGCGCTCACCACCGACTCCAATCCCACCTGGTGCTCGATCGACCCCCGGGCCGGGACGGCGGCCACCGTGGCCGAGGGTGCGCTCAACGTGGCCTGCACCGGCGGACGGCCCATGGCCGTGGTCAACTGCCTCAACTTCGGCAACCCCGAGCATCCCGAGGTCATGTGGCAGCTGTCCGAGGCCATCGACGGCATGTCGGAGGCCTGCCTGGCCCTCGGCCTCCCGGTCATCGGGGGCAACGTGAGCCTCTACAACGAGAGCTTCGGCGTCGACATCGACCCGACCCCGGTCATCGGGGTGCTGGGGCTGATCGACCGCCTGGAGGCCCGACCGCCCGGGATCACCCTGGTCGAAGGGGGCACCCTCATCCTGTTGGATGCCAGTGTGGGTGCCACCACGGCCCACCGGACCCCACCGTCACTGGCCGGGTCGAGGTGGGCGGTCGAGCGGCGTGACCACCGGAACGGCACCCTGCCCGCGCTGGATCTGGCCGGCCACCGGAGGCTGGTCGACTTCGTCGCCGGTACCGTGGCGGAGGGCGTCAGCGGCGGCGACGGGCTCGTGGCCGGCATCCACGACGTGTCCGGGGGCGGCCTGGGTGTGGCGCTGGCCGAGCTGTCCGTGCGATCCGGCATCGGGCTCCAGGTCGGTGGGGTGAGCGACCACCACGAACTGTTCACCGAGGCGCCGTCCCGGGTGGTGGTGTGCACCACGCGCCGGGCCGAGCTCATCACCCGGGCCGCCGAGGCCGGCGTGGGCTTCCGGGTGCTCGGACAGGCCGGTGGTGACCGGATCGTCATCGAGGGGCTGGTCGACATCGGCGTGTCGGACGCCGTCGATGCGTGGCGGGGCCGCCTGCCGTCGTTCCTCGACGACCTGGCACCGGTCACCAACTGACCCGGGGGACGCGCCGGCCCTGACCGTTGGGTCGACATCGGCGCATCGCTTTTCACTAGTGCGTACCGATGTCATGTCCACTGCGCCACTGCGCCACTGCGCCACCCGCGGCCCCGGCCGGCGCCGACCCCGACGACCCGGATCGGCCGGAGCACCGGGCCCACCGATACCGGCCACCGATACCGGTCAGTCCCCGGGGCGGCGCTCCTCGAGTTGGCCGAGCACGGCGTCGGGCACCTTCAGGTCCCCACGTCCGGTCCCGACGGTGAGGTCGGGCTTGGACGTCCCGTGGTGGTCCGATCCGCCGGTGGCCACCAGGTCGAAGCGGCGGGCCAGGTGGCCGAGCTCCTGGCGCTGTCGCGGCGAGTACCGGCCGTAGGTGGCCTCGATCCCCCCGAATCCGGCCTCGGCCAGCTCGCTCACCAGCTGGGCCAGCTCGGCTCCGACCAGCCCGGTGCTGTAGGGGTGGGCGAGGACGGCGACGCCGCCCGAGGCGCGGGCCAGGCGGGCCACGTCGGGCCCGTCCAGCCGTCCCTTGGGGACATAGGCAGCTCGGCCGTTGCCCAGGTAGCGCTCGAAGGCGTCATCGATGGAGTCGGCCGCGCCCAGGGCCACCAGGGCCGCCGCGAAGTGGGGTCGGCCCACCCCGGCCTCGCCCCCGGCGAAGGTGACCACCTGGTCGTAGCGGATCGGCACCCCGAGGGCCACCAGACGGTCGGCCAGGGCCAGGTTCCGTTCGCGGCGGTCGGCCCGGAGCCGTTCGAGCTCGGCGCCGAGCTCACTCCCGTCGTCGTCGACGAAGTACACCAGGACGTGGAGGCCCCCGGTGGCCACCGGACGGCACGAGACCTCGCACCCCGGGACCAGCCGGATCCCGAGGGCCGCCGCGCTCCGGCGCGCCGCGGCGATCCCGGCGAACGAGTCGTGGTCGGTCAGGGCCACCGCGCTGCACCCGGCCTCGGCGGCCAACTCGGGGATCCTGGCCGGGGGGTCACTGCCGTCGGAGACGTCCGAGTGGGTGTGCAGGTCGATCACGCACCGCGACGCTACCGGTCGGTGACCGGGCCTCCACGGGTGCCCCGACCCCAACGGCGGTGGCGCCGGCCCCGGCCCCACTAGGCTGGGTTGGCACGGTGAGGTCGATCTGTGGCCTAATCGTGACCAAGGACGAACCCGACGACCCCCGGTGTGTGCGGTGACGAACCGATGATGGAGGCCAAGGAAGCGTGCGGAGTCTTCGGGGTCTACGCCCCGGGGCGCTCTGTGGCACACCTGACCTTCGACGGCCTCTACGCCCTCCAGCACCGCGGCCAGGAGTCGGCCGGCATGGCGGTCAGTGACGGCGAGGCCATCACCGTCTTGAAGGACATGGGCCTCGTCACCACGGTGTTCGACGAGCGCAAGCTGTCCGGTCTGCGCGGCCACATGGCCATCGGCCACACCCGCTACTCGACCGCCGGCTCGAGCGACTGGATGAACGCCCAGCCCGTATTCCGCGGTGTGGGGCGGGCCGGCTTCGCCCTGGGCCACAACGGCAACCTGACCAACACCGCCGAGTTGGCCGAGGGCATCGGCATGCTGCCCGGCCTCGTCTCGTCGGACAGCGACCTGGTGGCCGAGCTGCTGGGCCGGTCGTTCCCCCCCGAGCTGCCCGAGCGGACGCGCGCCGAGGTGGGCGACGACCTGGAGCACGCGCTGCTCGAGGTGCTCCCCTCGGTCGAGGGCGCCTTCTCCTTCGTGCTCCTCGACGCCGACCGCCTCATCGGCGTGCGGGACCCCAACGGCTTCCGCCCCCTGTGCCTGGGCCGGCTGGAGGCCACCGAGGAGTTCGAGCAGGGCTGGGTGCTGGCCTCGGAGTCGCCGGCGCTCGACGTCATCGGGGCCACGTTCATCCGCGAGCTCGAGCCCGGCGAGATGGTGGTCATCGACGGCAAGGAGGTCCGGTCCGAGCGGCCCTTCTCCGACGACCGGCTCGATCCGAAGCTCTGCATCTTCGAGTTCGTCTACTTCGCCCGGCCCGACACCACCCTGTACGGCAACGAGGTGCACGGCGCCCGCCGTCGCATGGGCCAGCTGCTGGCCACCCAGGCGCCGGTCGCCGGCGACCTGGTGATGGGGGTGCCCGACTCCGGTGTCCCGGCCGCCGAGGGCTACGCCCTGTCGTCGGGGATCCCCTACGGCCAGGGCCTGGTCAAGAACCGCTACATCGGCCGCACGTTCATCGCCCCGACCCAGGCCGAGCGGGCCAACGGGGTCCGGCGCAAGCTGAACCCCCTCCGCGAGAACATCGCCGGCAAGCGGGTCATCGTGGTGGACGACTCCATCGTGCGCGGCACCACCACCCGGGCCATGGTCACCATGCTGCGGGAGGCGGGGGCCACCGAGGTGCACCTGCGGATCTCGTCCCCTCCGTTCCGCTGGCCCTGCTACTACGGGATCGACACCCCGGACCGCAACGAGTTGCTGGCCTCCATCAAGACGTTGGACGAGATCGTCGAGTTCCTCGACGTCGACTCCCTCGAATACCTCACGCTCGACCACCTCGTCCAGGCCATCGACGCGCCGGGGGCGGGCTTCTGCGATGCCTGCCTGACCGGCAACTACCCGGTGCCCGTGCCGGTGCAGTTCTCGGACCGGGCCGAGCTGAGCGGCGTGACCAGCGGTACGCAGGCGTGACCGGATCCGATCCGGAACCGACCCCACCCTCCCCCCCGCCGACCATCCCGTGGCCGGCGTCCGATCCCGGCGGACCGGTCCCCGCCCGGCCTCCCGCCCCCGCCACCTACGCCGGAGCCGGTGTCGACATCGACGCCGGGGAGCGGGCCGTCGACCTGATCAAGCCGCTGGTGGCCTCCACCCTCCGCCCCGAGGTCCTCGGCGGACTGGGTGACTTCGGCGGGCTGTTCGCCCTGGACACCGGGGCCTACCCCCATCCGGTCCTGGTGTCGGGCACCGACGGGGTGGGGACCAAGGCCCTGGTGGCCCAGGCCACCGGCCGGTTCGGCACCATCGGGATCGACCTGGTGGCCATGTGCGTCGACGACCTGGTCTGCCAGGGTGCCGAACCGCTCTTCGTCCTCGACTACATCTCGACCGGGGCGGTCGAGCCGGCCCCGATGTCCGACCTGGTGGCCGGGGTGGCCGAGGGGTGCCGGCAGGTGGGTGCCACCCTCCTCGGCGGCGAGATGGCCGAGCACCCCGGCGTGATGAAGCCCGGCGAGTTCGACCTGGTCGGGTTCGCGGTCGGCGTGGTCGAACGTTCGAGGATCCTGGGGTCGACCCACGTCCGGCCCGGGGACGCGCTGATCGGGCTGCACTCGCCGGGTCTCCGGTGCAACGGGTACTCGCTGGCCCGGCACGTGCTGCTGGAGCGGGCCGCCCTGCCCCTGGACGGTCCGGCCTGGCCGGGGGCGGAGGTCTCGTTGGCCGACGAGCTGCTCCGGCCGTCGGTGATCTATACGCCGGCGGTGCGCGCCGCCATCGGGGCCACGCTCGTCGACGGGGCCGACGGCGTCCACGCCGTCGCCCACATCACCGGCGGGGGCTTCGCCGGCAACGTGCCCCGGGTCCTGCCCGAGGGACTTCGGGCGGTCATCGACCGCTCGACCTGGGAGGTGCCCGCCATCTTCACCGAGATCCGCCGGCTCGGGCGGGTGGACGACGACGAGATGGCCCGGGTCTTCAACCTCGGGGTGGGCATGATCGTGGTGGTCGACCCCGACCAGGCGGCACGGGCACTCGATGCCCTGCACGGCGCGGGGCTGGGGGCGTCGGTCATCGGCCACGTGGCGCCGGGCGCCCGTGGCGTCGAGTTCACCGGGTCCCCCTTCTGGCCCACCGACGCCGCCGGGGCGACGGAGCCGTGAGCAGCGCGCTGCCCCCCACCGCCTTCGAGGCGCTGCGAGCCCACCTGCTGGAGCACTCGGTCAAGCGGGGCGACTTCACCCTCAAGTCCGGCCGCACGAGCACCTGGTTCATCGACTCCAAGCAGACGGTCTGCCGGCCCGAGGCCATGGTCCTGGTGGCCGACGGTGTGCTGTCCGTGATCCCCGACAACGCCCAGGCCATCGGTGGGTTGACCATGGGGGCCGACCCGGTGGCCTTCGTCACCGCCGGGGTGGCCGCCACCCGCGGACGCCTGCTGAAGGCGTTCAGTGTGCGAAAGGAGGCCAAGGACCACGGCGGCGGGGGGCGGATCGCCGGCGCCCTCGACCCGGGCGACCGGGTGGTCATCACCGAGGACACCGTCACCCGGGGGACCTCGCTCCTCGAGGCCGCCCATGCGGTCGTCGACGCCGGGGCGGTGCCCGTGCTGCTGGTGGCCGTGGTCGACCGCGGCGGGACGGTCGAGAAGATGGCGGCGGCCGAAGGCATCCCGTTCCGGGCCCTGCTCACCGCGCCCGACCTCGGCTTCGGCTACGAGGGCGGCTGAGGGCCACCGGCTCCCGACGCGACCCGACGCCTACCCGGTGAGACCGGGCAGGCGTCGGGGATGAGGCTCGGGGTGGGGCGTCGGCCCCGGCGGTCAGGCGTCGCCGCCCGTATCGGTCCCCGAGGGTGTTCCCGAGTCCGAGTCGGACTCGGACTCGATCCCGTCGGCGAGCACCAGGTAGATGCGTCGCCTGGTGGCGCTCAGGATCTCTCCCACCGCCCGGACCTGCTGCTCGCTGCCGGCCCGGCCCACCTGCATGGTGGCCGCGGCCACCTCGCTCATGAGGCGCCGGAGGTCGACCAGTGAACGGTCGGCCCCACGGGCGGCCTCCTCCCAGGGGGCGGGGCCGTCACCGGCCGCCTCGGCCTCGGCCCGACCGGTGTCGGTCAGGCTGAAGACCCGCTTGCCCTCCGCCTTGTCGGCGGAGACCAGTCCCTGGTCCTCGAGGGCCTGCAGGGTGGGGTAGACGGAACCGGGGCTGGGCCGCCAGGCTCCACCACTGCGCTCGGTGAGCTCGGTGATGATCTGGTAGCCGTGCATCGGCTCCTCGGCCAGCAGGGCGACGATGGCCGCCCGCACGTCGCCGCGTCCCCGCTTGGGGCCGCGCCCGAACATGGGGGGACCGAACTCCGGGCCGAAGCCCGGGCCGAACCCACCGCGCCGTCCGCGTCCCCGTCCTCTGCCGTCCCCGCGTCCGCGGGGGGTACCGCCGCCGAAGCGGTCATGCCGGTCCCCGTGCTCGTCCCGGGAGGGAAAACCCGGACCGAACCGTGGGCCGTCGTCAGTGGTCGGATCAAATCTCTTGTGTCCATGCATTGTGTGTCTCCTTCTGTAGATGTCGGGTTCCTGTCCGCCCCGGCCTGTCCGGTGGACGGCCCGGGCGGGGATCGAACGAGTGTCGCCGATCGCTTATGAACAATAACGATATATCGCGATAGGTGTAACGTCAAGGGGTGAGGGATATTCCCGGGTACGGGGATTCCCAGTCGTGGGCGGGGTCGCTCTGAGAAATGTCACCGGACGGGAGACCCGGAGCCGGATGTGGCCTGGTCCAGGCAGCCGTCCACCCCTCTGCCGCCCCCCGGACCGACCCCACACACCCACACACCCGCCCACCTGCGCCCGGGCCCCGCCGGGCGGGCCTCCGCCAGGTCTGGTCCGGGGCCGGTCAGACCGCCGAGCGGTAGGCGCCGACGATCGGCTCGAGCTCGAGGGGTGTGGCGCCGTGCAGGATGACGGCGTCGCACCCGAGGGCCAGCTGTCCCCGGACCGCAGCGGCGCACGCTTCGGGCGACCCGGTGGCGCTGGCCGCCAGCCACTCGTCGGGGATCAAGGTGGCGATGTGCTCGAGCTGCCCGGTGGTGGCGGTCGAGTCGATCCCGCCGAGGAAGCCCGACACCACGGCGTCCTCGCGGAACCGCTGGAGGACCGCCGGGTCCCAGTGGTTGGTCCTGACCATCAGGTCGCCGTAGCCCTGCAGGTAGGTGGCCAGTCGGCCCACCGACTTCATGAGCGCCAGGTCCTCGGGGATGTGGTCCCCGATGGTGGCGAAGCACGACCACACCGTGACCTCCGCCGGGTCGCGCCCGGCGCGGGCCGCCGCCTCCTTGACCGTGGCGACACAGCGCCTGGTGGTCTCCTCGGTGAAGAAGGTGTGCAGGATGACATGGTCGAAGCAACGGCCGCCCAGCTCGAGGGAGTGGGGGCCGAAGGCCACCAGGCCCAGCGGGAGCGGCTCGTCGATGGCGGCCAGGTAGAGGACCGGGTAGGCGCCGGCCGGCCCGTCGTGGCCGATGATGGCCTCCCCCCGGAACAGGCGCCGCATGATGCCGGCGAAGTCCTCCAGCTCGGCGGTGGTGATCCGACTCATCCCGTAGGTGTCCTGGATCAGGGGGATGCCGCGTCCGAGGCCGAGCACGAAGCGACCCCCGGTCAGGCTCTGCATGGTGCGGGCCAGTCCCGCGGTGATCATCGGGTGGCGGGTGTTGTGGTTGGTGGCGGCCGTGACGATGGACAGGCGCTCACTGACCGCACCGGCCGCACCGGAGAGGACACCCGCCTCCTTCTTGTCGAACCGCTCGGAGATGAAGGCCGAGCCCAGTCCGAGCTCCTCGGCCTTCCGCACCTCGTCGAGGAGGTCCCGTGACGACTCGGCGTGACCGGCCAGCGTGTAGAACCCGAGTTCGGGGAGGAGGGGATGGTCGACCGGGGTGTCGGGCACCGGAGAAGGGTAGCAACGCCCTCACGGGGCCACCCGCCCGCCGGGCCCGAGGGACACTCCGGCCCCTGTCCCAGCCGAAACGGGACAGGTGTGGTGGTCGGGACCGGCGTCGATCCGGTGACCTCACGCTTTTCAGGCGCGCGCTCTACCAACTGAGCTACCCGACCTCGCCTCGGCGAACCGAGGTGGCGGACCTGACGGGATTTGAACCCGCGACCTCCGGCTTGACAGGCCGGCGTGCACTCCAAACTGCACCACAGGTCCCCAACCAGCACTGGCGCTGGGGAATGTTGCACCCCCAACGGGATTCGAACCCGTGTTACCGCCTTGAAAGGGCGGCGTCCTGGGCCGCTAGACGATGGGGGCTCCAACCCGATCAGGGCTTTTGGAGATTAGCAGGTGGATTACAGGATCCCTTCGGGCCGTCCCTCCGGGGGCAGCTCCGAGGCCAGGATCTCGATCATCAGGTACTGGAGCTGGCCGAGCAGCTCGTAGAGCGCGAACTCGGGGGCCGAGGGGTCGTCCGCCGCCGGCTCGGGCATCTCCTCGCTGACGTCGAGGCGCGTCCCGATGATCAGCCGAATCGATTCGATGGCCGACAGCCAGGCCCCGAACTCGGACGGGCTGAGCGTCTCGGCCCGGGCCGTCTCGGCCAGCACGGTGAAGGCCTGCTGGTGATGGCCCACCAGCGCGCTGTCCACCAGCGTGCGGTAGTCCTGCTCCTCCTGGTGGCGGTCGGCGTCGGTGTAGGCCGGGGGGAAGAGCCGTCGGGTCATGGGCTCGTCGGAGTCGAGCGTCGGGAGCAGCTGCTGGGCCAGGGTGGCGAGGACGGCCCGCACGCTCGGGTCGAGCTTGACGACGTACCGGCCGTCGCGGCGCCGCCGGAATGGGGCGGTCACGAGGACTGTTCCATGGTGGCCCACAGCCCGTGCTCGTGGAGGCGGTAGACGTCGAGCTCGGCCCGCTCTCGGGTCCCCGAGGACACCACGGCGCGCCCCTTGGTGTGGACGTCCAGCATGAGCTGGGTGGCCTTCTCCTTCGAGTACCCGAACAGCTTCTGGAGGACGTAGGTGACGAACGACATCAGGTTGATCGGGTCGTTCCAGACGATCACCAGCCACGGTGTGTCGGTCTCCTGGGACTCGTCGACGTCGACGAGGACGTCTCCCTCGGGCTCGGCGCCCGCCGGCACCGTCGAGGCCGGGGTCACACCCGCTCCACCACGGCGTCGGCCCCCGGCCCGGTGGGCTGCCCACGGTGGGCGGACGGTGCGGCGGCCGTCCCGGTGTCCCCGGCCGCCCCGGTGTCCGATCCGCTGCCGGTGGTGACCTCGGGCCGGTGGTCGCTCAGCCCGTGGTGGAACCACAGGAGGGTCGACCACACCAGCGATGCCCCCAGCACGTGCACGCCGACCAGCACCGCCGGCAGGTGGGTGAAGAACTGGGTGTAGCCGATGATGCCCTGGACCACCATGGCGCCGAGGAGGACGCGGCCGTCGTCCTGCACGTGGGCCGGGGCGTTGTCACGCCACAGCACCCACACGAGGGCCAACAGGACCACCACCGAGGTGATGACGATCTCCGCGTGGATCCTGGTCATGTCCTCGAGCCCGATGGGGATCCGCTTGGCCCCCTTGCCGCCGGCGTGGGGCCCGGCCCCGGTGGTGGTGGCCCCGGCCGCCAGGACCAGGACCAGCAGACCGATCAGCACCCGGCTCAGCCACAGCGCCCTCGTGCTCACCGCCGGTATGCCCCGGCCGGGGCCGTGATTGGCGCGCAGGGTCAGGATCACCGCCACCCCCAGCAGGGCCATGCCCAGCAGGAAGTGGCCGGCCACCACGTAGGCGTTGAGCTTGCTGTAGACGACGACGGCCCCCACCACCGCCTCCCCCAGGACCCCGATGATGAGGCCGATGGACAGCCACCGCAGGTCACGGCGCTCGGGGCTGCGCCGGAACGCGGCCAGCACGGTGACGGCACAGGCCACCACCAGCAGCGTCACGACCAGGCGGTTCCCGAATTCGACGACCGGGTGGATGCTGAGGGGCGGGGTCAGGTGACTCCTCGAGCAGGTGGGCCAGTCGGGGCAGCCCAATCCGGAGTCGGACAGCCGGACGGCGGCACCGGTCACCACGTTCAGCACCACCGTGGCCAGGGTGATCCGGCAGAGGAGGAGGAAGGGCCGGGGGCCGATACGCAGGGAGGACACCGGTCCGTATGGTACCGGCCCCGCCGGGGGGTGCGGCGTGGGCGGCCGGGGCGCCCCCACTCCGGGAACCGGTCCACCGCCCACCGTGACCCCGAGCGGGCTTCGCACTAGTGTCAGGCCAATGGCTCTCTCCTTGGTGGCTGTCCCCCGCCGGACCGTCTCCACGCGCGTCGGGGCCTACGTGGCGCTGACCAAGCCACGCATCATCGAGCTTCTCCTGATCACCACCCTGCCCACCATGATCGTGGCCCAGCGGGGCCTCCCCCCGGTGTGGCTGATGGCGGCCACCCTCCTCGGCGGGGCGCTGGCCGCCGGCGGCGCCAACGCCATCAACATGTTCGTCGACCGCGACATCGACAAGCTGATGCACCGCACCGCCAAGCGCCCCCTGGTCACCGGTGCCGTGACCCCCCGCAACGCCCTGATCTTCGCCGTCACGCTCGAGGTGGTGGCCTTCGTGGAGCTGTGGGGCTGGGTCAACCTGCTGTCGGCCGTGCTGGCCATCTCCGCCACCCTCTTCTACGTCTTCGTCTACACGCTGTGGCTCAAGCGGACCAGCAGCCAGAACATCGTCATCGGCGGGGCCGCCGGGGCCGTGCCGGTCCTGGTCGGGTGGGCGGCGGTCACCGACAGCCTGTCGTGGACCCCGGTCGTGATGTTCGCCATCATCTTCGTCTGGACGCCCCCCCACTTCTGGGCCCTGGCCGTCAAGTACAAAGACGACTACCAGGCGGCCAGCGTCCCGATGCTGCCCGCCGTGGCCACCTTCAGGCGGACCGCCCGCGAGATCCTCGTCTACAGCGTGATCCTGGTCGGGGTGTCGTTGCTGCTGGCCGCCGTGGCCAAGCTCGGCGTGCTCTACGTGGTCGGGGCGTCGGTGCTCGGGGCCGTCTTCATCGTCATGGCCGTCCGGCTGTGGAGGCGGGCCACCCCCAAGGCGGCCATGCAGCTGTTCAGCTACTCGATCACCTACCTCACCTTGTTGTTCGTGGTCATGGCCGTGGACATCTTCGTCAAGCATTGACCGGGCCGCCGGAGCCCGGACCCCCGGAGCCCAGCGACCCGCCGACGCCGGCCACAGCGCCGCAGAGTTTCCCGCTGCCGCTCCTCAAGCCCCGCGCCCTGCGCTCGCTGCTCATCGGCTCGGTCATCGCCGTGGCCCTGGCCGTGCTCCTGTTCGTGGTGCTGGCCCCGTCGTCCAAGTCGGGCTCGGGAGCGTCCGGCCCGGTGGTGGGGATCGGCAGCCGGGCCCCGGGGTTCTCCCTCCCGTCGCTGACCGGCGGCGAGCCGGTGGACCTCGCCGTGCTGGGCGCGGACGCCCACCGCCCGGTGGTGCTCAATTTCTTCGCCTCGTGGTGCATCCCGTGCCAGAAGGAGACGCCCCTGCTGGCCCGGACGGCCGCGGCCGAACAGGCCAAGGGCTCCTCGGTCCAGTTCATCGGCGTCGACGTCAACGACCGCACCAGCGACGCCCTGGCCTTCGTGACCAAGGCGGGCATCACCTATCCGGTCGGGGTGGACCAGAACTTCCAGGTGTCCAGTGGGAAGTACGGCCTCTACGGGCTGCCCCAGACCTTCTACATCGACGCCACGGGCACGGTCATCGGCCACACCTTCGGGGCGGTCAAGACCTCGGCCGAGCTGATGGGCTGGCTCCACCGGCTCGGCGCCACCCACGGCTAGGAGGCCTCCACGCCCGGCGGGGGCGGACCACAGCGTGGGTGCCTCACTCCCAGCGGAAGGTGAGGCCGGCGACCAGCGGGGCGGCCACCGCCCAGGCCACCAGGACGATCCAGTCCCGTGTGGACACCGCCGCTCCCTGGCCCAGGGTCCGGTGGAGGGCGTCGGCCAGGGCCGACGCCGGTAGGACCGTGGCCACCCCGGCCAGCCACCCCGGGAGCTTCCCCAGCGGGATGAGCATGCCTCCGAGCAGCAGGAGCACCACGAACAGGCCGTTGACCACGGCCAGGTTGACCAGCGGCTTGAGGGTGCCGGCCAGCAGCAGCCCGATCCCGCCGAAGGCCACGGTCCCGAGGACCATGGCCACGACGGCCACCCCCACCAGTGCGCCGGCGCCGGAGGGTCCCCCGGGGTTCCAGCCCAGCCCGTAGCCCACGGCCACCAGCACCCCGGCCTGGAGCAGCTCCACGGCGATGATGGCCACGATCTTGGCCGACAGGAGGCGGGGCCGGCCGAGGGGGGTGGACCCCAGCCGCTTGAGCACGCCGTAGCCACGCTCGAATCCCGTGCCGATGCCCAGGGCGGTCATGGCGGTGGACATGACCGCCAGGGCCAGGATCCCGGGCACCAGGAAGTCGACGGGGTGCTTCGTGCCGGTGGGCAGGACGTGGACGGCCGAAAAGAAGAGCAGGAAGACCACCGGGATGCCCAGGGTCAAAAGGACCGTCTCCCCGTTGGTGAAGAGCATGGTGACCTCGGCCCGGAGCTGGGCGGCGAGCGCCCTCATGCCCCGGTGCCCGGACCCGACCGGGCCGCCCCGCTGCGGCGGGACCGGCGGCCCCGGCCCCGGCCGGCATCGCCACCCCGCCCGCCATCGGGGGAATCGGCCCCGTCGGGAGGGGGGTCCCCGACCGTGCCCCTCCCACCGGTGATGGCCAGGTAGGCCTCCTCGAGTGACTGGCCGGTCCGCAGGTCACCGAGCGCCAGCGACCGCTCGGCCAGCCAGGCGGCCAGGGTGGCCACGGCGGACGGTGAGGCCGTCCCCGGTGGGGGCAGGAGCCGGTAGGACCCGGGCCGCTCCTCGTCGAGGGTGGTCCCGGGCCCGACCGCCGAGGCCAGGGCCACGGTGTCGAGGCCCGGCTCGGTGGTGAAGCGGATGGACCCGTCGGCCGTGCCCGCGGCCAGCTCGGCCGGGCTGCCCTCGGCCAGCGTCCGCCCGTGGTCGATGATCACCACGCGGTCGGCCAGCCGCTCGGCCTCGGTCAGCTCGTGGGTGGTGAGGACGACGCAGATCCCCCGGTCGCGCTGGTCGGCGATGATCGACCGCACGGCCAGCCGCCCCTCGGGGTCCACGCCGGCGGTGGGCTCGTCGAGGAACAGGACGCGGGGCCGGCCCACCAGGGCCAGGGCCAGGGACAGGCGCTGCTGCTCCCCGCCCGACAGCCGCCGCCACGGCGTCCGCCGGACCGGGCCCAGCCCCACCTGGTCGAGGAGCGCACCGGGGTCGGCCGGGTCGTCGTAGTAGCGGGAGAAGAGGTCGAGCACCTGGGCCGGGCCGAGCATGGGATAGACGCCGCCGTTCTGGAGCATCACCCCGATGTCGGGGACCAGGGCGGCGTGGTCGTGCCGGGGGTCGATCCCCAGCACCCGCACGGTCCCCCCGGTGACCGGCCGGTAGCCCTCCAGGGCCTCGACGGTGCTGGTCTTGCCGGCCCCGTTGGGGCCGAGCAGCGCCACCACCTGGCCCGCGTGGCCCACGAACGAGAGCCGGTCGACGGCCAGGGTGTCGCCGTAGCGGATGACCACGTCGTCGCAGACCACGGCAGGGGCGGATCCGGACCGGCCGCCGACGGGTGGGCCGTCGTCGGACCGGTGGTGAGCGTCGTCCACGGGTGGTCACGCTACCGTTGTCCGTCATGATCGATATCCGCCTGGTGCGAGAGGACAGCGCCGCGGTGAAGGCCGCACTCGGCCGACGCGGCGTGGACCCGGGGGAGATCGACCGGTTGGTGGAGCTGGACGCCGCGGCCCGCGCCGCCATCGGGCAGCGGGACGAGCTGCGCGCCGAGGTCAAGGCGCTCTCCAAGCAGGTGGGCGAGGCCCGGCGCTCGGGCGACACCGCCGTGGCCGACGAGCTGGCCGCCCGCAGCCGGGCACTGGGCGACGAGGAGCGCTCCCGCAACGTCGTGGCCGAGTCCGCCCACGAGGCGGTGCACCGCGCCCTCCTCTACCTCCCCAACCTGCCGGCTCCCGACGCCCCCGACGGCGACGGTCCCGAGGACAACGTGGAGGCCCGCCACTGGCCCGACCAGGCCCCCGTGTACACGGAGGCCCAGCGGGTGCCGCACTGGGACATCGGCAGCGAGCTCGGCCTGTTGGACATGGAGCGCGGGGCCAAGCTGTCCGGATCGATGTTCCCGCTCTACCGCGGCTTCGGGGCCCGGCTCCTCCGGGCCCTCACCTCGTTCGCCCTGGACAGCCACAGCGACGAGTTCGAGGAGGTGCGCCCGCCGACGCTGGTCCTCACCGAGACCATGGTGTCGACCGGGCACCTCCCCAAGTTCGAGGAGGAGGCCTACCACCTGGAGCGGGACGACCTGTGGGCCATCCCCACCGCCGAGGTGCCGCTCACCTCGATGTGGCGCGGGGACATCATGGAAGAGGCCGACCTGCCGCTTCGCCTGACCGCGGCCACGGCCTGCTTCCGCCGCGAGGCGGGGGCGGCCGGCCGCGACACCCGGGGCCTCCTCCGGGTGCACGAGTTCGACAAGGTCGAGCTGTTCGCCTACGCCACCCCGGACCAGGCCCCCGGGCTGCTGGCCGCCATGGTGGCCCGGGCCGAGCGGCTGCTGCAGGACCTCGGCCTGGCCTACCGGGTCCTCGACCTGTGCGCCGGCGACATGGGCAATTCGGCCGCCCGGACCTTCGACCTCGAGGTCTACGCGCCCGGGGTGGACCAGTGGCTGGAGGTCTCCTCGGTCAGCTGGTGCTCCGACTACCAGGCCCGCCGGGCCAACATCCGCTACCGCCCGTCCGGCGGGGGCGGCCCGGTGCTGGTGCACACCCTCAACGGGTCGGCCCTGGCCTGGGCCCGGATCTGGGCCGCCCTCGTGGAGACCGGCCGGCAGGCCGACGGCTCGGTGGTGCTGCCCGAGGTGCTGGCGCCCTACCTGCGGGGCCAGACGGTCATTCCCCGACCGGGCTGAGCGGCCAGCGCGGGCCGGGCGGTCAGTCGCGTGGCGCGTCGAACCGGTAGCCGACCCCACGGATGGTGGTGATCAGCTTGGGTGTGGACGGGTCCTCCTCGACGTGGCTGCGCAGCCGCTTGATGTGGACGTCCAGGGTCTTGGTGTCGCCGAAGTAGTCCGAGCCCCAGATGCGGTCGATCAGCACGTCGCGTGTGAGCAGCCGGCCGGCGTTCTCCATCAGCAGCGACAGGAGCTCGAACTCCTTGCGCCGGAGGTGCACGTCCTCGCCGCGGATGAACACCAGGTGCCGGTCGGGGTCGATCTGGATGCCCCCGGCCTCGAGCACGTTGCCGCGGACCTCCACCGGACCCTCACCGCTGTCGGTCCGTCCGCTCCGTCGCCGCTCGACCCCGGCGGGGGGCCCGGCTGACGCGCCCGGCGCCCCGGGCTCGGATCCGGCCGGCGTCCGGCGGAGCACGGCCCGCATGCGGGCCACCAGCTCCCGGAGGCGGTAGGGCTTGGCCACGTAGTCGTCGGCCCCCACCTCCAGCCCCACCACGGTGTCGATCTCGGTCCCCTTGGCCGTGACCATGATGATGGGCACCGACGAGCGGGCCCGGATGGAGCGGCAGACGTCGATCCCCGACAGCCGGGGGAGCATCAGGTCCAACAGGACCAGGTCCGGCCCGGTCTCGTCGAACAGCTTGAGGGCCTCGTTGCCGTCGCGGGCCACCGTCACGTCGAAGCCCTCGCGGGCCAGGCCGATGACCAGTGCGTCGACGAAGGACTCGTCGTCCTCGGCCAGCAGCACCTTGGTCTGCGACTGGTCCTCGGGCACCGGCTGCGGCTCGGCCGGGGCGGACGCCGCCGCCTTGGAGGAGCGCTTGGCGCTCATGCCGAGTACACCGGGGGGCTCGGGAGGATGAGGGTGAACGTGGACCCCTCGCCCTCGCGTGAGTCCACCTCCACCCGGCCCTGGTGATTGCTGGCCACGTGGCGGACGATGGACAGGCCGAGCCCGGTGCCGCCGGTGTCGCGGCTGCGGCCGTGGTCGACGCGGTAGAAGCGCTCGAAGATGCGCTCGAGGTCGCGGGCGGGGATCCCCACGCCGGTGTCGCCCACCGACAGCTGGATCTCCCCGTCGACCTGGCTCCCCACCACGCGCACCAGGCTGTCCTCGTACGAGAAGGTCACGGCATTTTCCAGGAGGCTGTGGATGGCCGACACCAGCTGGCGCCGGTCACCCAGGACGTGGATGGGCGGTTCCGGTTCATCGAGCTCGATGGTAATGCGTCGCTGCTCGGCCGCTGATCTGACCCGCTCGACCGCCTCGGCCATGAGCAGGTTGATGGAGATGGGCTCCCGCGGGGGTGCCTCCTCGGACTCGATGCGGCTGAGGTCCAACAGGTCGTCGATGATCCGGCTGACCCGGAAGGCCTCGGTGTGGATCCGCGAGGCCAGCCGCTGGGCCACGGCCCGGTCGGGCTCGACGGTGAGGGTCTCGGCCAGCAGCCCGAGGGCGCCGATGGGTGTCTTGAGCTCGTGGCTGACGTTG